>Ga0129308_1000031_pt1 | contig 282166 bp, 252 predicted proteins | sample L827metagenome_FD_94440 | JGI IMG/M metagenome (GOLD analysis project Ga0129308, IMG submission 94440) | Ring-tailed lemur group fecal microbial communities from Wisconsin, USA - L827 metagenome | ecosystem: Host-associated > Mammals > Digestive system > Large intestine > Fecal | place: USA... | reverse complement strand
TCTTATGACTTTCTCTCAGACCGGCATACTCTGGCGGTCTTATTGTTGTACCCACTTTTCAACCTGTATAAAATTTTCAAAGTTCTTTAAAATTTAGCTTGACTTTTTATTTGCAGGCTTTTTGACCACATCTGCCTTTTCTTCTGCCAGATTTCCTTTTATTGCTGTTTCTATTCTTTCGACTCATCTTCTTTCCTGTTCAAAGGCATAAAAATTGGCAGTCATGAACATCTCCAGGATTTTCTCCCTGAAAAATGCCATCACTGCCACCTTTTTCTCTGTTATTCTGTTTTTGTGAATCTATTCTACGCTGTCACTTGACTCCATTTGTTCTGTTATTTTACTTTTTTGACGATATCAAAAACTTCATCCATTAACTTTTCCAATTTCATGATCCTGCGGTGTTGATACCAGATCAGTCCCGGCAGTCCGGCTGCCAGCAGGAACGCAACAGCCAGAATTTTAATCGCCTGTCCCCTGCTTTCTATCCCACCATAGCCAAATCCACATACCAGATTCACGAATAAAATATAAAAATATCCACAAAATAAACTCAGTTCAAAAAACCATATCAAAACCTTTTTCAGCTTCTTCTTCATTCTGTTTCTTCTCCCTCCTAAGTTTATGAACTCATTGTAGCGAATTTCTCGCTATATCTCAATAGTGAATATCTCGCTAGTTTATTATTAGGCATGAGGTGGAAATCATGTATAAACGAATTCGTGATCTGCGTGAAGATCGTGACCTGACACAGAAAAATATGGGTGAAATCTTAAACTGCAGCCAGCGTATTTACAGTAATTATGAATGTGGCGATGTTGATATTCCCACTCAGATTCTGATTAAGCTGGCAGAATTTCATAATACCAGTGTTGATTATCTGTTAAACCTGACGGATGATAAACGTCCATATCCAAGAAGTAAAAACAGCTCCACTTAAAGCAGCCCGATTTTTGTAAGAAAGCCGGACTGCTTTATTTTATTTATAGCCATTTAAAAGCTATCCGCAAAATCCAATGCTGCATCCAGATCTGCCTCCTGTTCCCAGTCCGTCATAGCCTCCGTGTGCTGCTCACTCGCCTTTTCTTTTATGAGATCAGGCAATGCTTTTTCTCCTGCTGATTCTTTTACAAACGGTGCAAGCATCTCAAATAAGTTTTTTGCCATAGCCATTGGAACGGATTCTTTCACTCCATCTCGGATAGCTTTCTCTACTCTTTCCAGAAAAGCATCTTCCTTTTCTCTGGTTTCCAGATATGGATCTTCTTCATTCTGGTACTCTCTCGCAAAGTAATCATTCAAAGCTGCCACAACTGCTTTCGTATAGGATTTATATTTCTGCCTGTCCATGGTCTGAAGATATTCCCATGCTTTCCTATCCTGTTCATCACACAGGTTCAACCGAATATTGGTGTTGATAATTTTCCGTTCTTTTCTCATACCAGCATTCCTCCGTTCTTCTGAATTTTTCTCACCGTCATAGCTTCATATCCTTTTGCGGTTGCACAAATGTCCCGTACAATCGTCACCCGTTCTTTGTCATATTCCCCGAAATTCTGAATCATACAGCCACCACCGCCAACTACATATAAGCGCATCAGCTCTGGGTTGTATTCCCGTTCTCTCAGCTTGTGAAAGATCTCTTTTGTGTAATCACTGGCAGCTTTACGGATCACAGCCAGATATTTTTCTCCGATATCTGCTGTCCCAGTACGAATTACCTGTTCAATCACAAGATCATCTACCACCGTTCCCAGTTCTTTCAGCAGACTTTCCCTGACTGCAAGCACACACTGGTACGTTCCATATTTTTCTGTAAAGCATTTCTTCTCCACCGGACGGGAGTTGTTGATATACATGATGTTCATGGTTCCATTTCCAATATCAGCCAGCATATTGATCCCCTTAAAATCCTGCAAGCGGTAAAAAGCTGCCGCAAATCCCTGTGGGTAAATATCCGCTCCTTCAAACTCAATATGATACTGTTTATTGCGGAACGTAAAATCCACGCTCTCGTTTTGAAGCAGATATTTCTGAAAATCCTCTTTCTGAGTAGCCACCCACGTCAAAGGCAATCCGGCAGCAAGGTGTACCTTTGCCCTGTTCATTCCTTTTCCTTCCAGTTCTCTCGCAATCGCAGCCAGTGTCAGCACATAATAGTCCTCGTCCTGCGTTTTCTCCGCACAGAACTCCTTATGCTCCTCACCAATCTGATAAAACATACCATGGTAAACAAGAAGGTTATTCTGAAAAATCGGCTCCTTCTCGTATCTGACTACACCGGATGGGAAACACCTGGTTGCAGTTTTCATGTTGCCATAACCATGATCAATCCCGATCACCATAATTGTCTCGTTTTTGTTTGTTTTCATCATTCTCATAATCATACCTCATTCTTTCTTCTTTATTTTTATTGATAAAAGAACAACTGGGGCAAAAAGGGCATTTTTCTGAACCTCCTGACAGCCTTTCCATTTTTTTGCCCTGTCCTGACCTCGTTCATTTTTGCCTTTTTTGCCCCAAATGCCCCAAACCATCTGTTATATATTCAATTTTAATTGTTCAGAGTGTTCATCAAAGGGTGTTTTCTCCCCTGCTTCCAGAGGCTGGAAATCTTCTTCCCGGATTGCAATATCCTGGTAGCAGTAATCACCGTTATATTTCCTTGCCTGAAACCCCTTGCCCTCCATATTTTTGAAAAATCCTGATTTTGCATGTCCCTGACGTCCATTGTCCTCGCAGTATTCTTCATACATCCGGAACACGTCACTGCGTTTCAGCCGCTTTCCTTTTTCCTTCACCAGTTTGTCCTCAAGAAAAGCACATACACTGTCTGATAACCGCCGCAGTTCCCGGACGCATTCTTTGCTGTGTTCGCTTTCAATAAGTTCCCCACGTTCATAGACATCTTTCAGTGCTGTCACTGCCATATGAATTGCATAATCCGCTTCTGCCTTGATTTTTTCTTTCAAGCGTATATCTTTTTCCTCTCTTGGAATCATCTGATTCATATCCAACACAAGGAGTCTCCGGTAGAAAGCATCCGATTTATCTTCCAGATTCTGCGGCATTTCATTGGTTGAGAAAAGCAGCTTTGCATACGCCTTGTAAAAAACGGCATCTTTTCCCTTTTTCTCATACAAAAGCGTATCTTCACCAACTGCCTTTTTCAGTACATCGGTTGTGTCCATTGCTTTACATGGAATGTCCGCACAGGCATTTAACAGTTTTCCGTACATCCCGGTTGCATAAAACCGTTTGTTCAAGTCCTGCAATGAGATACTGGACGTATTTTCATTCCCGATTACATGCTGGATCAGTGCAACTGCAACTGACTTTCCGGTACCTCCATTTCCTTTCAACATCAAAAATTTCTGGAACTGAGTATCCGTAGTCATACAATATCCAAAATACTCCCAGAACATCTGCTGTTCCACCTTGTCCGGTATGGAAGAATCCAGATATTTTCTGATATTTGCCCCACCTTCCAGGACTTTTTCCCTGTCCTCCGGATAATATGGGAAGGGGATCTGATTAATTGTCAGATACTTCGGATCATGCTCTACCAGTTCACCTGTCAGCACATCATAATAAGCATTTTTGAAATTGATCCAGTGGGCAGGCTGCTTATTCAGTTCATACGAATTCCGGTAAATCTGTGGCTGTGTAATCAAAAGGTTATAAACTCTCTGGATCGTGCTGCTGTTAACCTGATCTCGATAAATTAACTTTTGAATCCGGTATTTCAGCTTTACCCCCTTAGTGTCCTCAATAAAAACGCCATGCTCATAATAATAGGGAATCTCTCCCCTTACAAAGAAGCTCACATTCTCCACAATATAATCCACAATCTCCATGTCCCGCACACCGGTAACTTTCCCTTTGGAATCAAACTTGTGAAAACGGCTTAATTCCGGATCATTCTTCGGTTCCCGTTCAAACCGCAGGATAAACTGCTCCAGAGCTTTCCCTACTTCTGGCTGATTGTCCAGTTTCCCCAGATACTCTTTTTCTTTAAACAACTGCCATCCGACTTTTCCGTCCAGACCAGCATCCTTGCAGAATTCCAGAATCCGGTCATTCATCCATTTGGTCGTGCAAGCAGCCACATAGTGGTACGCACTCTGACAGGTTCCATGAAACTGAATAGACCGCATATCTTCTATGAAACTGTTTACGCTGAAATAGTATTCATCATCTTCCTGCCCCAGATAAAGTGCCTGATAACCGGACATCACAATATTCATTGCAATATCCTGATTGTCCACCAAAAAGATATACTTCTTGGAAGTACCTTCCGGTTCTGTTTCCATATAATGCTTCAGGAACTTCTTATTCATGTTCATCACTTCCTTTCAGAGCAAAAAGAAAAGACGTGGGCCACATTTCTATGACTCACGCCTTACCTGCTCACAATATTCAATTTTCTGTAAATTTATCTGTTATCTCCTGTGTTCATCTATCTTATACATAGATCAATTCTTTCAGGATAACTTCTTCCGCAATCGCTCTGTGACCATTGGCTGCTCTTACCCATGCCATCTGGTCTTTCTCTTTATCCGGCAATGGATCTTTTTCTTCCAACTGTTTCAGAATCATTTCTTCCCGTTCTCTGGCTGCCTTGTCTACTTCCAACAGATGCTCACCAATGCTATCCTGCAAAAGCATCACCTGATACAATGAATTTCTATGATTCTTCAGATAGTCTCTGCGTAAAAATCCATACTTGCCAAGTTGTTCCATCTGCTCACCAGATTTATAGGTGAGATTGGGAATCAGATATCCATTCACATTTGTATAAGTCAGTTTCATTTTATTAGCACTCTCCATTTCTCATCATTTTTTTACGACAAATTTACGACATTTGCGATAAATTTGACGATACTCTACGATACCAGACAAAATGACTGAATGCTCAGAAAGCCTGTAAAATAGGCATTTCTGCTATACACAAAGCAGGACAAAAATCGACTTCCATTATCAAGAGGTGAGTGCTAATTTTATATATTTTTTAGATTTCAGATAAAAGGTCTGGTTTTTTGGTTTCCGCAGATTTCACCGTTTCCCCTAAAACCAATGCAATTTCCAAGGCAATGGCAATATATTTATCACTTAAATGACGCCCGTAATCTGTCAGGTCCCTTGGCTCCCAGCGGTCCGAGTCAAGATGATCGGCTCCGAACAGGAAGGGGATGACCGGAACATTTCTGAATTTAGACACGGCCAGGGAAGCGGAGCATTCCATATCAACCGCAATACAGCCCTGTTTTTTGCGCTCCTCAATTAATCCGATGGTCTCCCTGTAGATGGCGTCCGTGGTCCAGACCTTTCCGGCCACATAAGGAATCCCATGCTGTTCCAAGCATCTTGTTGTAAGATTGACTGAAGAACTGTCAGCGCTTATCTCTTCACTGCTGGGAATATAGTGATAGCTTGTGCCCTCATCCCTGACCGCTGACAATGGAATGATGATCTTGTTCTGAACAACCGACTGGTTCAACACTCCGCAGCACCCAAAAAGAACGATACCTTTTGCGCCTAAGGCTATTATTTCCTCAAGCCCGGCCACGCATGCCGGAGCGCCGACCCTGGAAAGGAATAAACCAAAGGTCATATCAGCATATTTGACGGCGTACACGGGGATGGCTCCGTTTGAAGAATACAAATGGGCAATTATGCGGGCTTCATTGGTTTCAATAAAATGATTGATAATGTTTTCTGAAAAAGTGGAGATACAGATTTGAGGGAACCCGCTTATCTCTTTTGTCAGGTCGCCTGGGTTTATAAAAGCATTGGTATCCTCCTGAAAATTGTTAAAAACAGCTGCCATTGTTTAATCCTCCCTTATTAATATTTTTTTGATCTCTTTTATGATACCGGACGGTATCTGTTCATTGATTGGCATCAGTTTGCTGAACATGCGCACACCCTGATAAGAGAACACGATCAGATCAAATACTGCAGGAATATCCACATGGTTAAATTCATTTCTCTCAATCCCATATTGAATAAGTTTTTCCCAGCTGTTGGCGGACAGCATGTACTGTTGATACAGAGCGTTTTTCCGGTCCGGTCCGCCGCATAAACTGAAAAATTCATAGATTGCCAGGCTCAATGAGGCTCCGCTGTCAAGCATTTCCCTTTTATAAGTTTCCAACACTTCATTTAAAATTACAACGGCGGGTTGGCCCTGCTTTATTTTAAAATCAAATGTATCCTCCTGCCGGCTTAAGAGATCATCTATGATCTCTTGAAAAATTTGTGAAGTGCTTTCATAATGGCAGTATAAACCGCCCCGGCTTAGCTTTGCTGCTTCACATATGTCCTTCATTGTCACCTGCTTAAAACCTTTAGCAGCAAATAATGAATAAGCATTTCTTTTAATATGCTGTCTGGTTTCCTCACCACGCCGATTCACCATATCGTTTTTTCCTCCGGTTAAAACTCCCATCTTAAGAGATGGTGAGCTGTTACAAGTTCTGTTCACTCATTCTTTTACTTGTTTTTTGATTACCGACACATGTGTCTTAAAATACAATACGACACACATGTCGGAATGTCAAGGCCAGGAAATCATATCCAGATTTTCTTTTAATTGACAATACCCCATAATAGCGTTATACTTTTAAAAGAATAACGAAAAACTGTAATGTACAACAGGAAACAGCAATAAAAGGGGTTATATAGGAGGAAAAAGGTGACAAATCAATATGTTCCCACATTTGAAACACTTTTATCAAGGGAGGATATCATCAGGCGGATCATTGAGAACTGGCCTGTTAAGAGGCAGGAGGAGGAGGTTTTGGTTGAGGACGCATTGGGCCGCATTCCGGTCTTAGATATCTGCTCACAGCTTACCCTTCCCGTGGCGCGGGCATCCTCAAGGGATGGTGTGGCGGTGGCTTCCTCCCGCTTTGCCCAGGGAATGCCGGACACATCCGGATGGGTACAGGGGGTGGACTTTGAAAGGGCTGACACGGGAGATGACTTTAGCGATACATATGATGCGGTGATCACTATTGAGGATGTGGAACTTTCCGGGGAAGGAAAACTAAGTATCCATGAGGGAGTGAATGTGGCGCCGGGCTGCAATGTGCGTTTGGCAGGTTCAACGGTGAGGGAAGGGGAAATGCTGGCAAAGGCCGGTCTGCCCCTTCGTCCCAGGGATCTGGCCGGACTGCAGATGGGCGGGATCACAAGGGTAACCGTCTGGAAAAATCCTGTGGTTGCATTCATTCCATCGGGAAGCGAACTGATCGCTCTGGGAACGCCGCTTAGCAGGGGAAAGAATATTGACACCAACAGCCTGCTGATGCGTGAGACCTTAAAGGAGATGGGGGCCACCCCGCTGTGTCTGCCCATTGTCAGAGACGATGGACAGGAGATGGCGGATGCCCTTAACCGGGCTATGCCCCAGGCGGATATCATAGTCATGGGCGGCGGTTCCTCCAAGGGGGAGGAAGATTATACGGCCACCCTGCTCCACCAACAGGGAAAGGTGCTTTGCCACGGTGCCCAGGCAGTGCCCGGGAAACCTTTATGTGCGGCAATCATTGCCGGAAAGCCTGTCATCAATCTGCCGGGACCTTTTATGGCAGCTTATCACGGCTTGGAGTGGTGTATCAACGGACTGGTATCCCATTACCTGAACCGTCCTGCCAGAAAGAGGCAGACCATTGAGGCCGCTCTGACAAAGCCGCTTTTGGGCAGCGATATGGTATCCATGCTTGTGAATATGGAAGTAGTACAAAGGCGGGACGGGAAGGGATATCTGGCAACTCCCTGCAGTATCAGGGAGACGCCCATGAGCCGTTCCATCATGGCCAACGGACAGTATATGACAAAACTGAACCAGGACATACCGGCCGGAGGACTGATCGAAGTGGAACTGCTTCGCGGGCTGGAATTTATCCCCGTGGAAGAAGATAAAAACTTGTGAACAGGAGGTGGCCAAATGCCGGAATTGAAAGAGTGTCCCTCTGAAAGACCATGGGACAATGATGAATTTACATTTGATTACATTGCACAGAATATATTTTCCCCCATTTACCCGGTGATCGCCGAGGCCATTCTTAAAACCTGCGGCCGGCGGGAGGGGAGGATGATCGATCTGGGCTGCGGCGGAGGACACCTGGGTTTTGCTGTGATGGAACGGACCGGATATCAGGGGGTTTTTGTGGATATCAATGAAACCGCGCTCCGGATCGCCGGAAAAAGGGCCGGTGAGCGGGGGCTTTCCCAGCGCTCGGAGTTTTTAAACCGGGATGTGGAGCGCACAGGTCTGCCGGACCATTATGGGGATCTGATCATCAGCCGTGGATCTTACACTTTCTGGAATGACCTGGAAAAGGCCATATTGGAGATATACCGTATCCTGGCCCCGGGGGGCATGACCTACATTGGCGGAGGAATGGGGAACGCAGAGCTGGCAGAGGCCATACGCCCCAAGATGCAGGCGATTTGGCCGGACTGGCCCAGACGTATCATGGAACGGAGCAATCAGATATCCAATGAGATGCTGAGTGAGATGCTGGACCGGCATGGTATTTCCCATGAGATCATTGACAATGAGGACCAGGGGCGCTGGATCATCATGCGCAAATAACCTTCCTTAAATTGCCCCGGCTAACCTCTGAATAGGTCCGCCGGGAATATGAGATGAAGCAGATAAAATAAAGCAGATAAAATGAACAATATGAGATGAGGAATATTTGATAATGAACCGGAGAAAGAAGGCGTCTTCCAAATGGCCTGTCCTGCTGGTATTCCCGGCAGCTGCGTTTTTGTACTCATTCGCCATCGGCAGGTTTCCCATGTCCGTACCGGACTTATTGCATACATTGTACTACCATTTTGCAGACCCCACGCGGATCGCCAATCCTAATATGGAGACAACGCTTTTTAATATACGCCTGCCCAGGGTATTGGCAGCAATGCTGGTAGGGGGCGGATTATCCATTGCAGGGGCCGCCTACCAGGGAATGTTTAAGAATCCTATGGTGTCGCCCGACATCCTGGGGGCATCTGCGGGCGCTGCATTTGGGGCGTGTGTTGCCATGATGCTAAACATGCCCGCGGTTTATATCCAGCTCATGGGATTTGGAGGCGGGATCCTGGCTGTTTTTATTGCCGCCGCAGCCACCAGGCGTTTCAGCCGTGACACTGTTTTGGGACTGGTCCTGGGCGGAATGATGGTGAGCACCCTGTTCCAGTCCGGAACGTCCGCCATCAAACTTCTGGCAGATGACGACAATAAACTGCCCCAGATCACCTTCTGGCTCATGGGCAGCTTTAATACCATGAACAGGGCGCGTTTGTTCAGTATCCTGATCCCCATTGGAGTTGGTTTCCTGATCCTTTTTTTCATGCGGTGGCAGCTTAATGTGCTTTCCTTTGGGGAGGAGGAGGCCCGCAGCCTGGGGATCAAGACGCGCCGGGTGCAGAGCCTGGTGATCGTTGCTTCCACACTGATCACAGCATCCTGTGTGTCTGTGTGCGGCATGGTGGGCTGGGTGGGGCTGGTCATCCCCCACGTGGCACGGGCGCTGGCAGGACCCAATTTCAAACGCCTGATCCCTATCTGCGCCATATTGGGATCAACCTTTCTGCTGCTGGTGGACAACATTGCACGGACTGCATTTACAGTGGAGCTTCCTATCGGGATCCTGACCTCTGTGATCGGAGTGCCCTTCTTTTTCTTTATATTCAGATATGGGAGCGGAAAGGGAGGAGGCAGGGAATGATACAGGCGGTAGATGTGCATTTCAGTTATGGAAAACACCAGGTGCTTTGCGGCGTATCCTTTGATATGAAAAAAGGGGAGTATGTGTGCATCCTGGGAGCGAACGGGTGCGGGAAAACCACCCTGCTGAAAACCATGCTGGGATTTCAAAAGCCTCAGAAGGGCCGCATTACCCTATATGGGGAGGATGTCCATGGTATGGATGAGAGAAGGATGGCCCGAAAGGTGGCTTATATCCCCCAGCACCATGAGCCGCCCTTCCCCTTTACCGTGGGGGATGTGGTACTGCTGGGCCGCACCCCCCATTTGAGCAGGACCTGCCGCCCCACGGCCAATGACAGGCGCATTGCCCGGGATGCCATGGAGCGATTGGGAATAGGGCAGTATGCCGACCAATGCTATACGGAGCTTTCCGGCGGACAGAGACAGATGGTCATCATTGCCCGGGCATTGGCCCAGCAGCCGGATCTGCTGATCATGGATGAGCCCACGGCCAGCCTGGATTATGGAAACCAGTACCTGGTGCTGGCCCAGATGAGAAAACTCTCCCATGAAGGGATGGGGGTACTGATGGTGACCCACGATCCGGACCATGCCCTGTACTGCGCGGACCGCATTGTGGCTATGAGGGACGGAAGGATCGTTTCCATGGGAGGAGCCCGTGAGGTGGTAAGGGAGGATATCATGAAAAAGATATATGGAATGACCATCAAGGTAAGGGATGTGGGACTGAGTGCCGGAAAGAATGCAACCGTATGCATACCGGTGCCGGATATGTGATTGCAAAGGAACCTTTGGAATGATATGGACATGATACCGGAGGCCTTTCAAAATAGAATGTATAATTAAAGGAGAAGATGAGTAATGAGAAAATATGTATGGAAACAATGGCTGTGTGCAGCGGCCCTGACGGCTCTTGTGCTGTCCGGGTGCGGTCAGAATGCATCGGCGGCAGGAAATATCCCGGATACCGCAATGACCACGGAACCTGTTGAGGACACTGCCGGGGCCGACATGACAAAGGGCAAGGCTGATGGGCCGGAGGATCAGGCGGATGTGCAGTCTTCTGCGTCCATGGTGGAGATAAAAGATATGGGAGGGCGGAGCATTACCATTCCTGCCCCGGACAAGCTGGAGCGCATGTACCCGGATGGTTCCACCTCCCTGCTGCTATTGTATACCCTTGCGCCGGACCGGATGACCGCGGCTCCCAGCAACACAGGCAATGCGTTCAGCGAGGAACAGCGGCCCTTCATCCTTCCTGAGGTTTGCGATCTGCCAAGCTATGGCACACGTTCGGGAAAAGGAAACCTGAACCTGGAGGAAATCAAGAATGCGGATATGCAGGTAATCCTGTCCATGGGCACGGGGAAGATCAGTGAGAAAGATATCTCGGAGGCGGATGAACTCCAGGCCCAGCTGGATATCCCCGTGATCCTGTTCAGCGGGGATATGGAAGATTATCAGGAGGCGTACAGGCTTTTGGGAAAGGTGATCGGCAGGGAGGCGGACGCTGAAACACTTATTGAATACACATCCAAAATTGTGGCGGATATTGACAAGGCAGTGGCACAGATCCCGGAAAAGGACAGGATAACCCTCTACTACGCGGAGGGGGATGACGGGCTTGCAACGGAACCTGCCAGTTCCAACCGGTCCTATGTGTTTAATGCCTCCGGAGCGGTCAATGTGGCTGTTGTGGACGCGGCCGCAGGTTATGGACAGTCGGCCGTGTCCATGGAGCAGGTGCTGGACTGGAATCCCCAGGTCATCATCACCCAGGGTACAACCCATGCATATGAGACGATCTTAAGCGATCCAAACTGGGCGACCATTGACGCTGTAAAGAACGGAAGGGTATATAAAATGCCCAGCAATCCGTTCAGCTGGGCCGACCGTCCGCCCTCTGTCAACCGCTTTATCGGGCTGCATTGGGTGACAAACCTGTTATATCCGGATTTATATGATGTGGATATTGTGGATCTGGCCATTGACTACTATAAAGTTATGTACCATGTGGATGTGGCCAGGGAGGACATGGAGGGGCTCCTGGTGGATTCCGTTCCCCGGAAATAAGACTCTGAATCTGAAAAACTGCTGCAAAAGGGAAAATGCTCATCCCTTCCGTGGCAGTTTTTTGCTGTCTCTAATAGCAGTTCTTAATAGCAGTTCTTAATGGCTGTTCTCCACAGACCGCCGTGTCTGGGTCCGTTTGCCCTTTAAATTCCACAGCAGCCGTCCATATGTAAATTCCGAGCTCTCATAGAGATTGCCGTCCTCGTCCGCGTGTTCCGCCATCCAGCGGTATATTTTCTCAATCCGATCCGTGGTCCTCTCACCGGGCGGCAGGATAATGGAACCGGATATCTCTGCAAACTCCCTGTCCGCTGTCCGGTAATTTTCCTTGGTCTGGGTATAATAGCTGGTGACCGGCAGGTACCCGGTAAGGAAAAGAGTATTGAAACTGGTGTAAAAATGCCGTCCGTTCCAGCTGTTTAGGGTATCCCTGTGAAACACCTCCCTGGCAATGCGCTCGTGGAGTTGGTGGCGGCCGGATACAATGGCGTTCATGCAGCACCAGGACCTGCTCAACTCCATGAATTTTTCAAGGCCCTCAAGGCCGGAAACAGCCGGGGACAGGGAACTGAAGGCAAGATCAAAGGCATGGTAAAGTCCTTCAGCCTCAAGGTCCATGCTGCAGAAATCACGGACCAGGAACCGGGTGTTGTCCCGTCCCTGCTCACGGGTAAACAGTTGGGCATATTCAATGGTGCGGGTGGAAATGTCAATGCCCACCACCCGGCGCGCGGTGGAGGCAAATTCGGATACAAAACGTCCCGGCCCGCATCCGATATCCACCACATCCGTATCCGGTCCAAGGACTCCGTTGACTCTCAGATAATCAGCAGTTTCCATGATCCGGTCCATGGCTTTTCCCTTTTTCAGGTTTTGATTCCAGAAGTTCTGCTTCCAGTTCTTTACACGCCGGTCCCACATGTCCGCTTTAAGATCTGCCCGGCCGTCATGGGCCTCCTCCTGAAGCTTCAGTATATGTGACAGTTCACTGGATCGATTAAATTCGCTCATATTGGTTTCTCCCGCCCCTGCTCTCAGAGGAAAAGGAAATACACCATAGTCGTCCCTGCCCACTGAGGATATTTATAAAAGTAGCATACAACAAAATTTACCAGGAGTAAATAGATCCGGGAGCAAATAGATTCATGGGCAAATCGTTTTCCGGGTACACGGTTCAAAAAAACACGACAAAATATTTTTTAATACTGGAATATCATTCCTTGAAACAAGGTACTTTATATGTTAGAATGGGGAAAGAGTTTTCAGTACTCATACATAAGGAGGACGCTATGATTAGTCAGTTGATTGAAAAGATAAAGAAGACAAACGCCCCGATCTGTGTCGGACTGGATCCGATGCTGTCCTATGTGCCCGGACATGTGGTTAAGAAATCCTTTGATGCATACGGAGAGACCCTGGAGGGGGCTGCGGACGCTATCTGGCAGTTTAATAAGGAAATCATTGACCATACATGTGATCTGATCCCGGCAGTTAAGCCGCAGATCGCCATGTATGAACAGTTTGGCATAGAAGGGCTTATTGCATATAAGAAAACAGTGGAATACTGCCACGAAAAGGGCCTGACCGTTATTGGAGACGCCAAGCGGGGGGATATTGGTTCCACTTCCGCGGCATATGCCACCGGCCATTTGGGCGCGGTCCAGGTGGGAAGCAATGCATACAGAGGATTTGACGTGGATATGCTTACGGTCAATCCATATCTTGGAACAGACGGAGTAAAGCCCTTTGTAGATGTGTGCAACACTGATGATAAGGGACTGTTTGTCCTGGTTAAGACATCCAACCCCAGCAGCGGCGAATTTCAGGACCGCTTGATCGATGGAAGACCCTTATACGAATGGGTGGCCCAGAAGGTGATGGAGTGGGGAGCTGCTTCCATGGACGGTGCATACAGCAATGTGGGAGCCGTGGTGGGCGCCACCTACCCGGAGATGAGCAGGATCCTCCGCAAGCTGATGCCCGCAACCTATTTCCTGGTGCCGGGATACGGTGCACAGGGCGGTACGGCGGATGACCTAAAGCACTGTTTTAATGAGGATGGACTTGGGGCCATTGTGAACTCATCCAGGGGCATCATAGCTGCTTACAAGCAGGATAAGTATAAACAGTTCGGTCCGGAGCATTTTGGCGAAGCCTCCAGACAGGCCGTACTGGATATGGTTGCTGATATCAACAGCGTACTGTAACGGACTGCAGCACCGGCAGATTATTGCCGGTGCTGTAAGAACATAATGTGGCGGCACAATAAAGATGGAGATTTTTTATGGCAAAGATAAAAATGACAGCGGTTATCACAAAACAGGACCGGCTGACTGAGGATATATATGATATGAGGATCAAGGCCCCCCAGATCGCGGGGGAAGCAGTTCCGGGACAGTTTTTGTCCCTGTACTCAAAGGACGGATCAAAGATGCTTCCAAGGCCCATCAGCCTGTGCGGCATTGACCGGGAAAAGGGAGAACTGCGCCTGGTTTACCGCATTGCAGGCGCCGGCACAAAGGAGTTTTCCTGCCTGAAGGAAGGGGATACCATTGATGTGCTGGGACCTCTGGGCAACGGCTTTCCGTTAAAGCCTGAGAAGAGAGCGTTTCTGATCGGAGGAGGCATCGGAATCCCTCCCCTGCTGGAACTGGCCAAAGCCCTTCAGGCGGAACAAGAGTCCGGCCGGGAGAGCGGAGCTGACAGCGGCCGGGGAATGGTCCGGTCAGTGCTGGGATACAGGGACAGCCAGATGTTCCTGAAGGAGGAGTTTGAGGCGTACGGACCGGTCTATGCGGCCACCGAGGACGGAAGTGCGGGAACAAAAGGCAATGTACTGGATGCCATACGTGAACAGGGGTTAAAGGCCGATATCATTTATGCCTGCGGTCCCACCCCCATGCTCCGTGCCCTGAAGGCTTATGCCGCTGAGCAGGGAATGGAGTGCTGGCTGTCACTGGAAGAAAAGATGGCCTGCGGCGTGGGAGCCTGTCTGGCCTGCGTGTGCCAGTCAAAGGATATTGACCGCCATTCGCAGGTACACAATAAGCGCATCTGTAAGGACGGACCCGTATTCCTGGCAGATGAGATCGAACTATAACGGAGGTGCCCAGTGATGAATATGAGTGTAAATATTGCCGGCGTGGAATTTAAGAATCCGGTGATGGAAGCATCGGGGACATTTGGCTCCGGTATGGAATACAGTGAATTTGTGGATTTAAACCGCCTGGGAGCAGTGGTCACCAAGGGCGTGGCCAATGTTGCGTGGCCCGGTAACCCAACCCCCAGGATCGCGGAAACATACGGCGGCATGATCAATGCCATCGGCCTTCAGAATCCCGGCATAGAAGTTTTTGCCAAAAGGGATATTCCCTTTTTAAAACAGTATGACACCAGGATCATTGTCAATGTCTGCGGAAGGACCACAGAGGACTATGTAGAGGTGGTGGAGCGTCTGGGTGACGAACCGGTGGACATGTTGGAGATCAACATATCCTGCCCCAATGTAAAGGAAGGGGGCATTGCCTTTGGCCAGGATCCCAAGGCGGTGGAGGCCATTACCAGGGAGGTAAAGGCCCATGCAAAACAGCCCATTATCATGAAGCTGAGCCCCAATGTGACGGATATTACCGTCATGGCCAAGGCGGCGGAGGCCGGGGGTACGGATGCCGTTTCCCTGATCAACACCCTGACCGGCATGAAGATCGATATACACAAAAGGGCGTTTGCCCTGGCCAACAGGACCGGCGGGCTTTCAGGACCGGCCATTAAGCCGGTGGCTGTGCGTATGGTGTACCAGGTGGCCCAGGCAGTGAAGGTGCCCATTATCGGAATGGGCGGGATCCGGAATGGGGATGATGCCCTGGAATTCATTCTGGCAGGAGCCAGCGCGGTGGCCATCGGCACCGCTAATTTCCACAACCCGTATGCTACTGTGGAGACAGTGGAGGGGATCCGGGCCTATATGGAGCGGTATGGGATTGAGGATATCAACCAGCTCATTGGAGCAGTAAGATAAAAACCGAAAGTGAGGATATAATATATGGAGAGCTATAAGCAGGACTTTATTGAATTTATGGTGGAAAGCAAGGTACTTAAGTTTGGTGATTTCACACTGAAGAGCGGACGCAAGTCTCCGTTTTTTATGAACGCGGGAAGTTATGTTACAGGTACCCAGTTAAAGAAGCTGGGTGAGTACTATGCAAAGGCCATCCATGACAATTTCGGACTGGATTTTGACGTGCTCTTCGGGCCGGCCTACAAAGGAATCCCCTTAAGTGTTGCAACCACCATGGCCATCAGCGATCTGTATGGAAAGGATATCCGCTACTGCTCCAACCGCAAGGAAGTGAAGGACCATGGGGATACGGGGATCCTTCTTGGAAGTCCGGTAAAAGACGGGGACCGGGTGATGATCATCGAGGATGTGACCACTTCTGGAAAATCCATTGAGGAGACCTTCCCTATCCTGAAAGCACAGGGGGATGTTGAGATCAAGGGACTGATCGTGTCCCTGGACCGCTGTGAGCGGGGCAAGGGAACAAAGAGCGCCCTGGCTGAGATCAAGGATCTATACGGATTCCCCACAGCAGCCATCGTATCCATGAAGGATGTGGTAGAACACCTTTACAACAGAGAGTGTGAGGGAAGCATAGTCATCAACGATCAGATAAAGGCAGCCATTGATGCTTATTATCAGCAATATGGTGCACAGGCAGAATAACTGGCAATCAACATGTTGGAAAGGCGATGAATATGGAGAGAGTTTATAAGACAATGCGCAATACGGGAGCCGGATGCATTGCGATCGGAGTCATCATAGCAGTGACCGGACTGACCGTGGGAATTATTTCCATTATAAACGGCGCGCTGCTTCTGAAACGTAAATCAGAGATTGAATTCTAGTAAGCGGGGCTGCCAATGATCAGAAATACAACAAAGCGCCAGAAGCTGGGATGGGTTCTGTTCATATTGTACCTGTGCCTGCTGGCCTATTTTATGTTTTTTTCGGAGAGCTTTGGCCGGACGGATACCAACAGGGGCTACCAGTACAATCTGGTGCCCTTTAAAGAGATATCCAGGTATTTCAGGTATTATAATACCATTGGTCCTTTGCTTTTCCTTATTAATATGGTTGGAAATGTGGCGGCATTCTTACCCTTTGGCTTTTTCCTGCCCATTATCAGCAGGAGGAGCAAGAAATGGTACAACACAGTCATGCTGGGATTTGGTTTCAGCCTGATGCTGGAAACCCTGCAGCTCATCTTCCGTGTGGGAAGCTTTGATGTGGACGATATGCAGCTCAATACCCTGGGAGCTGCTCTTGGTTATGTGATATACCGTTTTGTGCAGTATACACGTGTTAAGATAAGACACAGGAGGTTGACAAAGTGAAGTATGTTGGGGATAAGGTATCTTATGTGAGAAACCCCTTTGCAAGGAACAGCTATTACTGTCTGGTGCTTGCTGTCTTGAGCCTTGCCCTGGCCGGCACCAGTATGTATCTGTCGGTGTCCCAGGCGGGACAGGGCGGCCTGAACACAGGGGCGTTGGGTTTTGCCAGCATTATGGCGGCCCTGATGGGCCTGTGGTACGGGCTGCTGTCATTCCGTGAAAAAGAACGTAATTACATACTGGCAAAGATTGGTATCAGTATTGGCCTGGTGCTGCTGATCATATGGGTAGTTATCATCATTACCGGGCTTATGAGATAGATAGGAGTTGATGCAGATGGATTACAGAATATTATTACAGGAAGAAAATGATGCCGTAAGGGAACGCTACCAGCTTTCCATGGAGCGAATCAGGTCCATGGAAACGGAGGAGATGAGGCTGCCTTACGGCAGTTATTTTAAGAAAACCGCTGCTTTTATAGACCAGATCGGGAAGCTGGTGGAGGGCAGGATGCAGGGGGGGCGGGACAGTATGAGCCTGGAGCAGCTTCAGGCTGAGAACCGGGCCTTGTATCAGGATATCCTGCCCGGATCCTATGGGGAGAGCTATGCGAACCCGGACTATGCCGTGGAGCAGCTGGGGGATGGAGTAGGGCAGCTGCTGTCATTTCTCTATACGGAGATCAGGGCGGATATCGTGTATGCCTATGAGATGCGGCTGACCAATATCACGATCTTAAGTGAGCTGTTCCTGGAGGTATACAACCTGTTTTCCCTTGCCTGGGAGGATGGGGCGGATATTCCGGATAAACAGGCCGTCCAGGACGCGCTGTACTGGTTTGTCAGCGATTACTCGGACCTTACCGTAACATGGCGGGTGAGGGAGGGAGTGGACCCGGGGCTTTCCTTTGCAGCTGACATTATCATGGAAAGTAATCTGAGCGACCTGCGTTACCTTTACAGGTACGGGGAGTATGTGGCGGACAGTGACCTTAAGCTGGCTTCCTTTATGAATACCCTTCCACAGGAGACCATTGACCGGATGGCGGATACCTATACGGAAGGGTATCGCAAGGGATTTGAGGTCATGGGCAGGGACCTGAAGAAGAAAAAGACCGTGGTGGTGGAATTCCAGCTGGGATTTGAGCGCATGATCCGAAGGGCGGCGGCTAGTTTTAAGGCCATGGGCCTGGAGGTGGTTTTCTACCGGGCAGCGGTGGAATCCGTGAACCGGCGGGCCAACGGAAAGCGGGGCTATTACGGCACACCTGCCAACCGTCAGTATGATTACGACCACCGCTACGACAGCGCTTTATATATGGGCAATGCATTTAAGGAGCGCAAGCTCGCCGTGCTGAAAGCAGCCTATGAGGAGTTCCGGGAAGAAGCGTCCTGGTGTGCCGGCCCTGCTTTGGTGGAGACCTTTGGGGAGGAAGGCTTTGCGCCCGTGAACAAGAAGACAGCCCTGAAGCTTAACGCCCATCAGGAGGAGCTGATGGTGGCTTACGCCAATGAATCCAGGCGGATCGTGAACCAGTATATGCCCGGGGACGAAACCAGTTTTACCATCATCGCATTCCCTAAGCCGGATATCGGCCCTGACTTTGAGGAGATCTTCCGGGAGACCATAGAGCTTAACACTCTGGATTATGGGAAATACCAGCGGATCCAGCAGTGCATCATCGATGCCCTGGACGAGGCCGTCCATGTGCTGATCACGGGCAGGGGAGACAATGAGACCTGTATGAAGGTGGTGCTCCATCCTCTGGGGGACAGGAAAAGGGAGAGCAACTTTGAAAACTGCGTATCCGATGTGAACATCCCATTGGGTGAGGTATTTACATCCCCCCTGCTCACAGGCACAGAAGGGCTGCTTCATGTGAGCAATGTCTATGTGGGAGATTACCAGTTTAAAAACCTGCGCATCCGGTTTGAGGATGGGAAGGTTACGGATTATTCCTGCGGCAATTTCACCCGGGAAGGGGAAGATGCCCGGGAGGAGGCTCAGGGCAGGGCGCTTGTAAAGCAGGTGATCATGCAGGGGCATGAGTGGCTGCCCCTGGGAGAATTTGCCATCGGCACCAACACGGTGGCGTATGCCATGGCGCAGAAATTCGGCATTGGTGATAAGCTGCCCATTCTGATCGCTGAAAAGATGGGCCCCCATTTTGCAGTGGGGGATACCTGCTACAGCTTTGCGGAGGATTCACCCATGTACAACCCGGACGGCAAGGAAGTGATTGCCAGGGATAATGAGATATCCCTTCTGCGCAGGGAGGATATGTCAAAGGCTTACTTCAGCTGCCATACGGATATTACCATCCCATACTCTGAACTGGGAGACATAAAGGCAGTGAGGGAGGACGGCAGCGAGATTTCTATTATCTGCCAGGGGCGGTTTGTACTGCCAGGAACACAGGAACTGAACGAGGCATTGGATTAAGACTGTTAAAAGGGATTCAATAGTTCTGCGTCAGAACCGGCTCCTGTGTTCCTCCATAAACCGGGCTGACGCATCCGTTATGGTTTTAATCAATTCTCTCAGAACCGGGTACTGATGATACGCCTGCTTTTCGTAAAACAGACATATGTTAACCTTTGCCTCATAGCCTTGTAAGGGGATGTAGATCAGATCTCCGCTGGCTACGCCGGCATAGCGGTTACAGGCCGGATAACAGGCGATTACGTACCCTTCCGGGTATTTCTGAAGCAGTTCTATCACATTGGACACGGTTTCCACCTGAACCATCTTGTGGGAGGAAATCGTGTTAACGGTGTCTTGAAGCACGGTTGACATAAATCCCGGCTTTTCGACCATTTCCTGAAGATTTGGGGCAATGAAATAATAATGGGTCTTTAACTCCTCCAGCGCAATGGACCGGCGTTTGGCAAGGGGGCCGTTTTTATTGACAAGACATCCATATTCTCCCTGCAGCAGCGGGAGCTGCTCGTATCCCTTCCCACCTATATTCTGGTGTGCTTTGCACGTTTCCCCTTCCTCGCAGATCGCCAGGGCGATTACCGGTTTCCGGATATCGTGGGACAGATATGCTTCCGGACATGGGACCGTGGTGTAATTAATGTTCAAATCTGAATATATTTCTTTAAAATGCAGAATGATGTCCGGAAAGAGAAAGCCCGAGAGGGATGTATGGGCATACACGTCTACTGTTCTTAAAAAATCCTGTTCCGCCAGATTCAGCCATCCATCGTAATATTCCATAATCTGTTTTGCCTCGGGCAGAATCTTTTTACCTGCTTCTGTGAGCGTAATGCCGGACTGGGCCCGGCAGAAGAGAGAAACACCGATTTCCTTCTCAAACAGCTGCAGTGCCTTTGTCAGGCTGGGCTGTGTAATATATAATTTCTGCGCTGCCTCGTTAATGGATTTTGCTTCCGCCAGAGTGATGAAATATTCCAGCACTTTTATTTTCATAATATCCCCTCCCTTGTTCTGTCGTCCATATTTTTTATATCCGATACCTTTATGTTTCTGTCATTATAGATTTTTTTCATATGGCTGGATTTTTTATATATTATACAAAATCTTGTCTATATGATATTATATTTCTGACATATTTGTCAAATAAAATTGAAAAGAGGAGATATTTTATGACCAAACGTGAAAGATTCATGAACTTCTTGGAAAACAACCCCGTAGACCGCGTCCCCGTGGCGTTTTTCCATCATTTCTGTCCTCCTGGCGAGTGGGGCAAAGGCATGGAAAACCAGGAAGCCTTTGAGCGAAATATCATAGGGCACAAACTGGCCAGGGAGAAGTTTGACCCTGATGTGATCAAAATTATGAATGACACCCTGATGATTATGCCTGTAGATGTCTCCTTTGTAAAAACATCAGATGATTTACGTAAGGTTCAGGCGCCTGCTTCCGACTCAGCCTTTGCCATGAAATCCCTGGAGCTTACCAGACGGGTGCGGGCATTCTATGAGGACTCGGACGCTCCTGTATACGCCACTGGTTTTTCCCCATCCGTGGTGCTGCGCAACAGCCTGTGTATAGGAGGCATCCCCGGTGAAGGCGATGAGTCCAGAATGCTGAAGTTCATAGACGAAGACCCGGACGCTGTTGCCGCCGCAATGAAGAACCTGTGTGACGGAATCTCAGCCATCAATGAAATGCTGATCAGAGAGGGGGGCGTGGACGGTATCTACATGAGTGTCAATAACCAGTCCAACTTCTTTAACGATGACTTCTACCGCACCTATGTGGCGCCCTATGAAAAGGAAGTAATGAAAAGCGCCAACAAACTGAGCAAGATCAATCTGCTGCACATTTGCGGCTATCACGGCCGTGCCAACCACCTGGATCTGTTTACGGACTTTGAGGCAGCCGCTGTCAATATCGCCGTGTATGTGGAGGGAGTATCCCTCAGCGAGGGCAAAAAGCTGTTTGGCGGCAAACCTGTCTTCGGAGGCTTTGCACAGGACACTGTCATTTACAAGGGAACGGAACAGGAGGTAAAGGAAGCGGCGTGGAAGATCTTAGATGAATGCGGACAGGTTGGCATTATGCTGGGCGCCGACTGCACGGTTCCCAATGACATTGACGATTCCCGCCTGGAATGGGTACGTCAGGCGGCCATTGAGTACGCGGCAAGATAAGGAGAGAGAAACTGAACAATCATGATTTTGTGAGGAGAATGATCATGCAACAGAAAGAAAAAAACAGTTTCGTAAAAACATTTTCTATTTGGTTTGGTCTTGGCGCTCTTATGTTTGGTACCTTCTGCGGCGCCAATATGGCCTCCGGTGTCTATGCCTCCACCTACATCGTTACACTGGGCGGAGGCTGGGCCCTGGTGTGGCTGCTCATGTTCTTTGCAGCCATGTCCTTTTTCTGCGGTGTTGGGCTGAACTTTGTCCGTGCTTATAAGATCACCAATTACAATGCCTATTATCTGGCCCTTTACGGCCTGCACAAACCTGATGCCAACCCGGTTTTAAAAGGCATTGTCACTGTATTCTTTGACCTTTATACCATGATGATGGGACTAGTGACCGTGGCGGCTACCGTTGCCCTTTTCTCCGAACTGATGAACGTCCTGCTTGGCATCCCTTCCGTGATCGCCAGTATCTTTGGCGTTCTGCTGTTCGCAGTACTGAGCATCTACGGCGCCGCGTTCCTTCGCAGATTCAACACGCTGATGACCGTATCCCTGATTATGTCACTGGTATCCATCCTGGTGGCTGTGATCAGCATCCGGGGGCCCGTGCTGATGGAGCGCATCGGAAATTTTGACATTGGTATGGATTGGACCGGCACGACTGTGACCGCCCATTTTTCCATGTTCTTTTCCTATTGCATGACCTGCTCGTCCTGGGGATCCACTCTTAGCAACTACTCCGACCAGATCCGGGGCAAGAAGGATGCCATTGGCTCCGGCATCACCATCGGCCTGCTGGTTACGCTCCTGTTTGCCATGACCGGCGCCATTGTGCTTCCCTTTATGCCTGAAATCATATCGGGTACGCCCATCCTGCTGATCTGCAGGCAGTACCTGCCTGCCGTGCTTACCGCCATCTATTGGGTGGTTGTGGTACTGGCCGTGGTATCCACTGCCCCCAGCTTTACATACAACTTCTCCAACCGCTGGGCCGCTGTGTGGAAAACTGAAAGGTTCAGCCACAAGGCAAAATTCTTTATTCTGTCCATGGGCTTTTTGCTGACCTGCTGGCTGATATCCAGTGTGGGCCTGGTGGCCATTGTTCAGAAGGGATATGTGATGCTTGGCAACGTGGCCCTGTTCGCCGTGGTGATTCCTCTGCTTATCTCCATTTACCGCGTGTGGAAAAAGGACCGCGCCCATGAGGAAAATGGTTTAAATTCTTAATCTTTTTGTTTCAGGCACGTTGAAGATAAAAAGTTGACCTAAAAAATAACCTGCTGGCCCCTAAGGCCCGGAACAGTAGATCGTATATGTTCCAGGTCCTTCCCGGTCGGCAGGTTATCTTTATGTGTGTGGTCTGCCAATCCCCTGTTTACGTTACGCCAGGGGTTACAAGGGCGGAACATGAGCAGGTATTTTGCCGGTATAGCGGGAAGATCAATGGGTTTAATGCCGGCCGGGAAAAGAAGTATTTTATTAGCATTGCACCGGGAGCATTTTGTGTGGATGATCTGAATTTAGTGGGACCTCTTATAGCCGCGGGAATACCGTTCCTCCCTCTTTCCGCAAAAAAGGTGCCTGCTTCTTCGCTGTATCTGATATAATCAAAATAAGATATTTTACAGATTACCCCGAAAGTTAAAAGGTGGCTGCGTATACTACTGTAAATGGAGGTGGCAGTATGGGGGAGGAGCATGGGATCGTTCGTATGGTGCGGCAGGCAAAAAAGGATTCTAAGGCCGCAGATGAACTGATCGCCGCGTATATGAATTTTATACGGTCTGAGACAGCAAAGTTTAACCACAGCACACCCTCAGGCGGGAGGGATGATGAACTGAGCATTGCTATGTTTGCGTTCTATGAAGCGATCCAGGGGTATGAGAAGGGGAGGGGATCCTTTCTTTCCTATGCTGCCGCAGCGATCCGCAACCGGTTGATCGATTACTACCGGAAGGAGGAGCGCCACAAGGGGATTATTTCCTATGATACCCCCCTGGGGGAGGAGGATGGCCCGGCCCTTTCAGATAAGCTTGCAGATGAGGGGGATGCCATGGATGACTGGACCATAAGGGAGGCTACAAAGGAGGAACTGGAAGAATTTGGCAGGAATCTTTTGGAATACGGTCTGACCCTATCGGATGTGGCTGATAATTGTCCCAAACAGGACCGCACTCTCAGTGCCTGCCATAAGGTGCTTAAGGCGGCAAAGGGACAGCCCCAGCTGTTGGACCGCCTGATGAAAAGTAAACGTCTTCCCATGGCTGAACTTGCGGCTGCTTCCGGGGTGCCCAGAAAGACGCTGGAGCGGCACCGGATTTATCTGGTAGCCATACTGCTTGCGTACACCAATGGATATGAGATGATCCGGGGACATCTCTGCCAGATTTCCGGAGGAAAGGAGGAACAGACATGATGTATCTTGTAATGGAATGCCATCCCGCTTATGCCATTGTACTGGACCAGGCCGGGCGTATGATCAAAGTTGCCAATATGGGATATGAAGCAGGGCAGAAGGTGGATCATGTGATCGCCCGGCGCACCCAGACCGTTCCTCTGCGCTTCAGACTGGCGCCTCTTATGATAGCGGCCTGTCTATGCGCGGCTATTCTTGGGGGAGGAACCTATGGAGCCTGCTTTATGACCTATGGAACCGTGGAACTCAGGATCAATCCGGACGTGATGATGTCGGTCAGCTATACGGACCGGGTGGTTGGCCTGGAGGGACTGAATGAGGATGGGATCCGGCTGATCGACCAGGTTTCTTATAAAGGAAAGAATTCAGAGGAAATGACACAGCTCCTGGTTGAGCGGGCTGTGGAAATGGGGTATCTAAAGGACGGAGGCACTGTGTCGGTCAAAGCCCAGGGCAGCGCCGGGTGGAAGGATAAAAGGGAAAACGCCATCAGCTCCGGTCTCAGCCATATGCTGGAAGGGCGAATGCGCGTGGAGATAAAGATTGGGGCAGCGGAGGAAGAAACCATACCGGAAACACCGGCCAGCCAGGCACCGGCCTCAACCGCGCACCATCCCACGCCATCCGTGCATCCGGTCGCCGCGCCGGTTGCAACAGAGAGCAGCCGTCAGGAGGAGCGGAATAAAAAACATGATGATGACGGCCTGGATGACGATGACCGTGATGATGACGGCTATAACGATGGGGATGATGACCAAGACGATAGGGATGACGACCGTGACGATAGGGATGATGACCAAGACGATAGAGATGACGACCGTGATAATGAGGATGATGACCAAGACGATAGAGATGACGACCGTGACGATAGAGATGATGACCGGGCCGATAGAGACAATGGCCGGGACAATGACCATGAAGAAGACAATGATGATGATGATTAAATAATTTTCAGGAAGAGCAGCCGTGTACAGCTGCAGGAAGATATTTTACAGAGAGGATTTCAGACTTGTCCGGATTAACAGGGTGAGCGCGTATACGGGCAAAAAGAGAGTCATTGTACGTCAGGCAGTTGCCGGATGGAACAAAGACTCTTTTTTGGTATAAGCCGTCTGCGGATCAAAGCGGGAGAGGAATAAAATGGAGGTTTTGGCGGAAGTTCAGCGCCAATTTAATTTTTCCCTAAAAAATATTATAAAAAGTTTCTGCTACCCCGTTTTTACAATTTTGTATCCGTAGTCTATGAATGTAAACAGAAATAAAGATCCGAACAAGGAGGAACGATGACTATGTTAGAGGTGAGATTGAAAAAAGCAGCAGTGTTCATGTGTACCGCCATTTTGGCGGCAGGGACCGTGGGAGCAGGAAATGTGGCAATGGGAGCAACATGGCATAAGGCGCAGACAAACCGGAAGGAGGTAAAAGGCCGTATTCTTGTAAGTGCAGGGCCTGATATATCCATTGCATATGACAGAGATGGAGATGTGCTGGAAATAAAAGGGATCGACCGGGCAGGGAAAGACTTTTTAGACGAGCAGGACGGCTATCTCGGTGAGGATTGCAAGGATGCTGTGAAGCGTCTGGTAAGGCGCCTGGATGAAAAGGGATGGTTTGACAGGGAGACAGCCTCCTCTAAGAACAGTCTGGTGATCAAGGCTGAAAAAGGATCCCGGTATCCGAATGATAATTTTATGAAGGAAATAGAAAAAGGGGTTCGGGATGTGGTGGAAAGCAGGGATATTGATGTGTATGTCAAGGTCGTTGGGCTCCATGCGCTGAATGATAAAGGATATATAGATAGGGAGACGGCTGAGAAGATGGTGCTGGAGCAGCTGGGGCTGACCGCAGGTGATCTGAAGATCAAGGAATATGAGCTGGATGACGGCGTGTATGAAATAGAAGTAGTGATAAACGGTGTGGCATATGAGGTTGATTTAAACGCTGTCACAGGAGAAATTGTGGATATGGACCGTGATGATGATGATGATGGCCGTTATGATGATGAAGATGATGACGACCATGATGATGAAGATGATGACCGTTATGATGACGACCATGATGATGAAGATGATGACCGCTATGATGACGACCATGATGATGAAGATGATGACGACCATGATGATGACGAGCACAACGACCGTGATGATGACTGATCCCGCTGTAACGGAGCTCCCGTCTCAACGTATGGCACGATAAATGAAGGATATGATTGGATCAAAAGGTGTTAGCAGCAAGGATAGACAAGGGGAGAGGCAGATCGATCTGCTTCTCCCCAGTTTTTTACTATCCTTTCCTTTGCCCCGGGTGTATAATGAGAGAAAGGTGTATTCTTGAAGTCTCCCCGTCACCCACCTTTGCGGCCGATTTCCCGCCAGCCGCACACAAATTGATTCAACGTACACATCGTGTACGCCTCATAAATTTACGCACAACTGACAAAAAATCATCTCGCAAATCTGAGTATCAGGAGACTTCGGGAGCACACAAAGAAAATACGGAGGTATAAAGACTATGAGCCCCATCAGAAGAGACCGCACCCAAGCTCCGTCTGCCTTTCAGGAGAAAATTAAAAAATGGCATGAGGAGGAGCAGTACCAGCAGATCATTGATGCAATTGAGGCCCTTCCCCAGACACAGCAGACGCCGGATCTGATCAGCCAGCTGGCCCGTGCCTATAATAATCTTGCATCGCCGGAGGACAGGGATCTGTTTGAAAAGGCGGCAGCACTTCTTAAATCAGTGGAAGATCAATTTGTGCAGGACCATGACTGGAATTTCAGAATGGGTTATGCCCTTTATTACCTGGACCAGGAGTTAAAGGCCAGATCCTACTTTGAGAAAGCACTGGAACTCAGGCCCGGGGATGAGGATACCCAGTCGCTGATCCAACAGTGCAGCAGGAGCCTTACCCTGCCCAATTCCATGAAGCCTTTCAGTGAGAGGACCCGGGAGGGATGGGAGTCATTCCTGGACGGGGAGGCAGGGCTGCGGGCAATGATAGATGACAGGAAGGATGGGGAGGCTGTGGTAGAACGGTGTCATCAGCTGCTTGCCCCTGCGTTTTACCGGCCGTTTTTTGAGATTGGTTTTAATGGGGACAAATATGACCTGATCCTGTCGCCGGATGGCGATAGGAGCCGGCTGTTTAAGCTGGTGTATTTTAAAAACCATGCACCTGAGAAAGTATTTGACCATTGGAATATCCTGATTGGACGGCAGCCTGCCAAGGGGTTTGAACTGAGGATGTATGACAGGACCATTGGGCTTTCCGATGCCCGGGTTTGGGTGGAGGAACTGAAGGACAAGCAGCTGGGTCTTTCCATATACTGTGAAAAGCTGCTTCCCCTTGTGAAAAAGAATGAGAACCAGGCATATGGTTTGATGACCGTGCTGCTGGACCAGGCCATAGGGGAGATTCCTGCCATCCGGTATATCGGATATATGGACTTGTTGGAGGAGCCGGGGCAGGGGGAGGAGTTCTGCCTGAACGAACTGATGGAGTATATAAGCAGGGACAGGGAACTGGTGACGGCTGATGAACTGTGCACATGGTACAGCGCTTATGAGATGACTCCCTCGGGGGAGGAGGACTGGTCTCTGCGGGAGGATGTGTTCGCAGGTGTCACGTCCTGCCTGCCTATTCCCAGAGCCTATTATCAGGGGGATGATGAGATCATGGAGGATTTTCATATGGATGGGGCGGTTCCTGGCTTTTTCTGGTATCCGCTGGATGGAATTGCCAGGGATCAGATACTGGACCTTCGGGATGAGATGGAGCAGAAGATATCTGCCAAGGCAGGAGATGCAGTGACGTTTACAGGAGGGGCTACCGGCGTTTCCCTGGGTTATCTGGACTTTATTGCCTGGAATCTGGATCAAGTGCTTCAGGCAGCCCTGGAGGTATTGGGGAATGTCCCGGTCAAAGAGGCATTTTTCCATACATACCGCCGCAATGTGGGCAGTATCTGCCTGAAAAAGGAGGAGACATGAGCATACATGCTGCATTCAGCGCCAAGGCCAGGAAAAAAGAAGGGCTGATCAATGCGGTCAGGAAACAAGCATCGGATCAGGGACTGGAAGTTCAGGAAGGGGAGGAGGGCCTGAACCAGGACAGGGAGGAGGAAACAGGTTCCTTTGTTGGCTTTGTCCTGCTGGCCGGTCCCATGTGGGATCGATCCCAATTCAAGTCAGACATGGAGTTAATGTGGGGAATTGAATGCGTGGAAGAGGAGGACGCGGAGGTGAACGCGGAGGCGAACGCGGAGGAAGATGAGGCGGAGGATGACGCCGGAGGCAGCGATCACGCAGAGGACGTGATGCTCTTTAACGTCAGCAATATGCGGGTGATGGCAGCACTGATGGATGTCCCTGTTCCGGATAAGGAAGCGGAGATACATGCGGCCAACAACTATATGTGGCCGGAGGCAGTGGAGATTGTCAAAACACACCAGGCCCAGCTGATCGTTGCGATTATGGGGAAAGACGCCCCGGTACTGGAGCGGGGAAAGCTGTTTGTCAAGGTGCTTGCGGCCCTGTGCCGGCAGAAGAATGTGCTGGGCATCTATACCAGCGGCACTGTATTCCAGCCTCAATTCTATCTGGACGCATCGGAGATGCTCAGGGACGGAGGGCTTCCCATCCTTAACTGGATCTATTTCGGGCTGTACCAGACGGAGAAGGGATGGAACACATATACCTACGGTATGAAATCCTTTGGAAAAGATGAGATGGAAATTCTGGAGGCCGTGGCGGATCCCCGGGAACTGCGGGATTTCCTGCTGAATCTGGTCTGCTATGTGCTGGATGAGGATGTGGTCCTCCGGGACGGGGAGACCATTGGTTTTTCCGCCCAACAGAAACTTCCCATTGTCCGCAGCAAGGGCGTATCACTGGATGGCGATACGTTAAAGATCGCCTATCCAACCCCATGAAAAAACTCCTTTTATGCAGGCCGAACAACACTGCGTAAAAGGAGTTTTCTGCCGGTTTACTGCTCTTTCGGCATTTTTACTGTTCTTCCAGCATTTTTATGTCCATATCCTTGGGAAGCACAAGGCTTAAGAACACGGACACCACGAACACGACAGCTACCACGTTGGCTGAGAAGACAGACTGGACAAGCTCCGGGAAAATGTCCCAGATGCCGATCTCACTGGCGGTTGTGAACCCAATACCCACTGCCAGTGACAGGGAGACAATGGTGATGTTCCTCTGGGAAAATCCGGATTTTGCAATCATCTGGACACCGGATGTGAGGATGGATCCAAACATCATGATGGTACATCCGCCCAGCACTGCCTGAGGAAGGGAGGCAAAAAAGTTGCCCACGGGCGGAAGCAGGCCGGCCAGGATCATACAGGCCGCACCGGTCATGATGGTGAAGCGGTTCACCACCTTTGTCATGGCGATCAGGCCCACATTCTGTGAAAAGGATGTGACCGGAGGACATCCGAACAGGGTGGATACTGCGGAACAGTACCCGTCACAGGCCAGGGAGCCGGAGATCTCCTTGCCTGTGATCTCGCGGTTTAAGCCGCCTGATACGAGAGCCGAGGTGTCCCCGATGGTCTCAGCTGCCGACACCAGGAAAATAATACAGGCGGATATGATGGCGCCTGCATGGAACTCAGGCATAAAGGGGAGTATGGTTGGGAAAGCAATGATCCCGCCGGACATGATCAGGCTTAAGTCCACCTTTCCGAGGAAAATGGCGATCACATATCCCACGATCAGCCCTGCCAGGACGGAGAGCTGCTTTAAATACCCCTTTGCAAGAATATTCCATAAAAGACAGGTGAGCAGTGTGACGGTGCCTAACATCAGGTTTTCGGCAGAGCCGAAATCATCTGCATAGCCGCCGCCAAATGACCTGGCGCCCACGGTAAAAAGAGAAAATCCAATGGCTGTTACAACAGAAGCAGCAACAACAGGAGTGATGATCTTGCGCCAGTATTTTGCCAGAAGACCCAGTGTGCCTTCAAAGAGGCCGCCTATGAGTACGGCGCCCACAACGGAAGGATATCCGTAATTGGCTGCAATGGTGCTCAACACAGTTACAAAGGTAAAGCTGACACCCATGACCACGGGAAGCTTGGAGCCGATCCGCCAGATGGGATAAAGCTGGACCAGGGTTGCGATACCTGCAACGAACATGGCGTTCTGGAGCAGGAGAGCGGTCTGGGCCTGGCTTAAGGCCGGCTGTGCTGCTCCGCATATGATGGTGATAGGCGCAAGGTTGGAAACGAACATGGCCAATATGTGCTGAAGCCCAAAGGGAATGGCCTTGCCAAGAGGCACCCGGCCCTCCAGTTTATAGATATTGTTGATGCTGCAATTTGCACTGTTGTTCATGATTTTGTTACCCCCTGTTTTTGTTAGGAATTTGTTTTATGGCTGATCTGATATACCTCTTCCACGATTCTCTCCATTGCATTAAGGATATTTTCATATCCCGTACATCTGCACAAATGCCCGGAAATCAATTTCTTTAATTCTTCCCTGTTATATTTTTTGCCTGTTCCCACGATCTCAACCGCGCTCATGATCAGGCCCGGCGTACAGAATCCGCACTGTACCGCGGCTTCCTCGATAAATGCCTTCTGGATAGGAGACAGTTCCCCGTTTGGCCCCTTTAATCCTTCCACTGTCATGACGCTTTTTCCTTCTGCCCACAGAGTCATATAGATACAGCTGTCAATGGCTTCCCCGTTGACCAGCACGGTACAGGCGCCGCATTCCCCGACTTCGCAGCCCTTTTTTACAGATGTGAGCCCCATGCGCTGGCGCAGGGTATCCAGCAGGGATTCACGCTCATCCACTGCCAGCTCCACATCCTTTCCATTTACTTTCATATGCACAATCTTAAGCATTGACCTTACCTCCTGCAATTTTTATAGCTTCCACCAGGGCGCGTTTTGACAGCTCCTCAATGAGCTGAAGCCTGAATTCCTTGGAAGCCCTCCATGAGGAACGTGGGTTTACCTCAGTGAGCGCATCTCTTCCAAATTCAAGGATTGCCTCGCTGTCAGTGACCTCACAGCCCTTTAGGGCTTCCTCGGCTTTCCTGCATCGCAGGGGCGTAGGGCCGGCTACGCCGTAACCCAGCCTCACATCCTCGATCCGTTTCTTATCCTCTGAAAGCTTTACCCTGACCGCACAGCCCAGGGTGGCGATCTCCATGGCCTTGCGCTTTCCGTATTTCATATAATGGCCGGTCCATCCCACATAGCTTTCAGGATGGATCAGAAAGCAGGTACAGACCTCGCACCGGTCGCGGACCGTTCTGCCCGGGCCTGTATAAAACTCACACACAGGCACGATCCTCCGGCCATCAGGGCCTTCCAGCACCACATCCGCTTCCAGGGTCCACATGGTGGAAGCAGAGTCGGCAGAGGTTGCTCCGTTGCAGATATTTCCCCCAATAGTTCCCGTGTTGCGGATCTGGGGACCGCCTACCATGTCCACGGCTTCCCCAAGCATGGGAATGTATCTCTGGATCAGGGGGTCATTGGTGATATGGGAAAATGAAGTGCCTGCCCCGATCCACAGATCGCCGTTCTCCAACAGCTTCACGCCCTTTAGTTCCTCTATATTATGGATGGATACCACGGACCGTCCCGCGTCCTTGCCTTCCCTTACGCGTATCAGCACATCGGTGCCCCCGCTGATGATTTCCGCATCAGGATCCTTCACAAGGGCATTGATGGCATCTTCCACACTCTTTGCCTCATAAAATGATTTAATGTCAAACATAGCTTTCTCCTTATATCAGACCTTTTTCTTTGAATTTCTCGATCAGCCTCTGGGCTGTCATGGGGTTTACATCCATGTGCACACCGGTTGCATTTAAGATCGCGTTCCGGATGGCGGGGGCCACCGGGATCGCGGGGGGTTCACCCAGGGATTTATTTCCGTAAGGTCCGGTGGGGTCTTCCAGCTGGATGAACTCCACGTTCAGGTCAGGTGTGTCCATGGCTGTGGGGATCTTATAATCCAGCAGGTTGTTGTTTAATGGTTTTCCGGTCTTTTCATCCACCAGAAGCTCTTCGGAAAGTCCGTACCCAAGCCCCATGCTCATGCCGCCGTGGACCTGTGCCCGGGCTGTCTGCGGGTTGATCAGGACGCCTGAATCATGGACATTGATGATATCCGTGACCGTCACAAGGCCCAGGGGGATATCCACCTCTATTTCCACAAAACAGCAGCCCGAGGAAAATGTATTCTGCTTGCACTGGTTTGTGACCTCTGCGGTGATATGTACGGAACGCTCCAGGGAATAAAATGCAGTGTCAGCCACCACGCCCACGTCAAAGAGCTCCGGCGCGCCGCCGCATACCACTACCTTACTGTTTACGATATCCAGCATATCCTCAGTGACTTCCTCGTCCTTATGAAGACCCAGCGCTTCCCTGAGCCGGCATCCGGCATCCTTTACGATCTGCGCGTACACGGTCTTTGACAGGTCGGTGATGTCGTGGTTCAGCATGTAAGCTGCATAGTCAAGGATCTTGTGCCTGAACTCCTCGGCGCATTTCTTTAATGCCATGCCGGACACATAGGTCTGGCGGGATGCGTAGGCGCCGGTGTCAAAGGGAGTGGTATCCGTATCCTGGGTGGATACAATGTATACCTGATCATAGGAGATGCCCGTGGTTTCAGATGCCATCTGTGTGAACACGGTATCGGCTCCCTGGCCGATCTCCGTGGCACCCATGCACAGCTGGATGGAACCGTCCTGGTTTAATACCATACGTGCGGAAGCCGTTTCCAGGGAAATGGGGTGTACGCCTGTCTTATAACAGAAGATCGCCATGCCCACGCCCTTGCGGACCGGACCGGTCTGATTCCTGTACGCGTTCCATTTCTCATCCCAGCGGATATGCTTTCTTCCCGCCTCGATACATTTCTTCAAACCGTAGGAGTGGAAGGTGATACCGTTAGCCGGATCCACAAACCCATCCTCCATGCAGTTTTTTATCCTGAATTCACAGGGATCCATGCCGATGGCCCAGGCCATGTCATCCGCCAGACATTCCGCAAACCACGCTGCCTGCGGGATCCCGTAACCTCTCATGGCTCCCGCGGTGGGAGAGGAGGTATATACAGTGGAACAGTCGATCTCAGCTCCCAGCTCATCCCTGTACAGGTCCTTAAACACATTGCCGCAGTTGGCGCAGATCGCATGGCCATGGGAGGCATATCCTCCGTTGTTGGCATAGGCGTCCAGCTGTCTTGCCAGAACACGCCCTTCCTTTGTCAGGACCGCTTTGCACAGTCCCTTGATGGCGTGGCGGGTGCGGGTTCCGGAAATGGTCTCCTCACGGCTGATCTCCAGCCTCACCGGCCTGCCGCCCACGGAAAGTGAGAGGAACGCGTTCAGGGGTTCATAGAGCACATCCTGCTTGTTTCCAAATCCGCCGCCAATGTATGGCTTGATGATGCGCACTCTGCCGATGGGAACGCCCAGGGCCTGCGCCGTACAACGCCTGACAATGTGGGGGATCTGGGTGGAGGCTACAACGGTGATCTTGCCGTTGGTATCCACATAAGCCCAAGAGACAGGAAGCTCAATATGGCAGTGGGAAATACGGGGAGTGTCATACTCTGTCTCTATGGCAACGATCTGTTCCTGTCCGTAGGTTTCCTCCGCCTTTTTAAGCCCTTCCTTATATGTAAAGCCGCTGGCTCCCATGGTCATGTGGGAGTGGACGATCACATTGTCCTTTCTGAGATCAGGGTGCAGCGGGGGGGCTCCCTCAGCCATGGCTGCTTCTACGGTGACAATGGGCTCGTACTCCTCGTACTCCACCTTGACCAGACGCGCCGCCTGGGAAGCGGCAACCTCGTCTTCAGCCACAATGGCCGCAATATCATCCCCATACAGCCTGATGCGTTCATTTAAGAGCTTGCGGTCACAGATATCCTGATGTTTGGTCTCCACGCTCCATGGATGGCCAGCGGTGGGAAACTGGCAGTCAGGCACATCAAAACAGGTGACGATCTTAACAACTCCCGGCACTTTGTAAGCCTCGGTCAGATCAAAACTTTTAACCCGGCCATTGGCGATGGTAGAGTGCACGACCCTTCCGTGAAGAATGTCCCGGGGCTCCAGATCCGCCGTGTATTTGGCCTCTCCGGTCACCTTTCCGTAAGCATCAACACGTTTCATTTGCTGCCCTACAATATTCATTTTTAGATTTCCTCCTCGCATTGTATTTTGCCAATAGATATATCCTTAGTGAATAAAGGGATATGGATTCTTAACACAAATAGAAAAAAAGAGCTGACTACATAAGATATGTAGTCAACTCTTTTCGGTAGTTGGTAGAGACTCTGGGCCAATCCCCAGGATATACATAATGGCAAAAGATTTATTAAATTGTTATCATGGTATATATTATAATACCTAAAAAATTTTTAGTCTATAGGAAAAATCCTAAAAATTATTTAACATCTATTGTGCATAATTGACAAAAATATATGGGCATAAATCGTATACTTTTGCCAAAAACTTGACATCATGGAAACAAGGAATATAATATAAAATAGAAATCAATTTCAAATTCAGAGGTGGATAATGGGAGAGAGAGGCAGATACAGGACAAAGCAGCAGATCACGATCTTAGATGTCTTAAAACAGCAGAAGTCATGGTTCCTTACCGTGGACCAGTTGATGGACCTCCTGCGGCAGGAAGGGGTACAGGTGGGGCAGACCACCGTATACCGGGCCCTGGAGCGTTTGGCTGAGGACGGGAAGGTGATGAAGCTTCCCATGGAGGATGGATCCAAGATACGGTACTGTTACGCCGGTGATGAAGAGTTGAGAAAACCGGGAAAGCTGGTGTGTTTAGGGTGCGGCCGGTTTATTCCACTGGAATGTTCTAAACTGGATGATTTTATGGAACATATCTGCAGGGAACACGGGTTTGAGCCGGATATACGCCGCTCGGTCCTGTTTGGCTATTGTGAGGGATGCAGGAGAACCGACCTGTGTAAAAGGGATTGACAGGATAAAAAAACTGTTATAATATGAAAATGATTTTAATTTCCAAATTAGAACCGGGAAAGGAGGAGAGAAAATGGCTCAGTTCAGAAAAAACAAACAGATTTATGCATTGCTCACAGCAATCCTTCTGACTGCAGTGCTGTTTCTCTCCGTTTTCTTTATTGCCACACATGCAAAACACCAGTGTACCGGTGAGGGATGTTATATCTGCGCAGAGATGGAAGCCTGCGCATCCACACTGCGTCTGCTGTCGGAAGCCGCAGGCGGGGGAACTGCTGTTATTTTTGCAAATATTGTGGTACAAAAATTCTTGATTTCTTATAGGACCGGACTTTATCTGCGCCCGGTTTCTTTGGTCAGCTTAAAAATCCGTTTAGATAATTGAATGTATTTGGCACCAGGACAGGATTCCATGACTTAATACCTCCCGGTAACCGGTCTGCCCCCATGGGGACGGACCATCAGGTGTCTGAGAGGGAATGGGGACAGGAGGCTGTCTTGTTTTTGTGCACCCATTTTTAGTCTGTCCCTGGGGCAGAGATAAAGTTCATTTTATCATATATTCAAATACAGTTGGGAGAATCAAATCATGAAGAAAATGAGAAATCGGATAATGGGCCCGCTGGCTGTGCCGGCTCTGGCCCTGGTACTCATGCTGTCCGGCTGTGCCGGTTTGGCCGCCGCTTCAGACAAACAGGCAGAACCAACCGCCGAAACAAAGGCACAGGAGGAGAACGGGAAGAAAATAAAGGTGATGGCAAGTTTTTACCCCATGTATGATTTTGCGGCAAAAATTGGCGGTGAACGGGCGGAGGTCACCAATATGGTTCCGGCCGGTACGGAACCCCATGACTGGGAACCGGCGGTCAGCGATATTAAAAACCTGGAGGAAGCGGATCTGTTTATTTACAGCGGGGCGGGAATGGAGCACTGGGCTGAGGATGTGCTTGCAGGCCTGGAAAATAAAAAGCTGATCTCAGTGGAAGCATCCAAAGATATTGTTCTTAGAGAGGGGCATGAGAGGGGGACATATGATCCCCATGTGTGGCTCAACCCCATGAATGCCAAAGTAGAGATGGAACACATCAGGGATGCGTTCATAGAGGCGGACCCGGAGCATCAGGAAACCTACGAGGCAAACTATGAGACTTATGCCGCCGGACTGGATGAACTGGACCTGAAGTTCAGGGAGAACCTGTCCGGACTGGAAAACAAGGATATTGTGGTATCCCATGAGGCATTTGGCTACCTATGCGATGCCTACGGTTTAAACCAGGTGGGAGTTGAAGGCCTGTCCCCGGATTCCGAGCCAAATCCGTCCAGGATGGCACAGGTAATCGATTTTATAAAAGAGAGGGGTGTGAGATCCATTTTCTTTGAGGAACTGGCAAGCCCCAAGGTCGCTGAAGCCATTGCAAAGGAAACAGGCGTTTCTGTACGGGTTTTAAATCCCCTGGAAGGTCTCAGCGATGAGGAACTGAAAGCAGGAGCGGATTATTTTTCCGTGATGGAGGATAATCTGGAGCAGCTAAAGGCAGCATGGGAGTAAACGACAGGTCAGGCAACAGGTAATATAACAGAAAAAGAAACAGGATAAAGGAGTAAGAACATGGATGCCATGACAGTCAGGGGGCTCAGCTTCTCTTATGGAAGCGTCCGGGTGTTGCATGAGATAAATATTGCCATTCCACAGGGAAGGTTTGCGGTACTGCTGGGCCGGAACGGGGCTGGAAAAAGCACGCTTTTGAAGCTGGCTCTGGGAGAACTATTTCCGGACAGCGCCCAGGGGCGGATAGAGATCCTGGGGCAGGATGTAAGGCAGTTTCACAACTGGCGGGAAGTGAGCTATGTTCCCCAGGGCGGCATGGCGTCCTATTACAGATTTCCCGTTTCCGTAAATGAGATCGTCCAGGCCAACCTGTACTCTCAGATCGGAAGATTCCGGTTTGCAGGAAAAAAGGAAAAAGAAAAGGTGCGCCAGGCCCTGGCACAGATTGGAATGGAAGAGTACGGAAAAGAGCTGATCGGACGGCTGTCCGGGGGCCAGAGACAGAAGGTCCTTTTGGCAAGGGCTCTGGTAAACCGGCCGCGCTTGCTGATATTAGATGAACCTACATCCGGTATGGATGAGAAAAGCACAGCTGACTTTTACCTGCTGTTGAGAAAGATCAACAGGGAAGAGCAGGCGGCGGTCCTGATGGTCACCCATGACCGGAAAGGGATCCTGCCGTATGCGGATGATCTGTGGCTCTTGGAGGATGGACGGGTCAAACGTATGGAGGAAGGCCGGGAGGAAAACAAAGATGGAAATATTTAATTATGCGTTTATGCACAGGGCCTTTATGGTTGGGATCTTATTGGCCGCGGTGATCCCCTGTATTGGGATCGTGATCGTATGCAAGCACCTGTCCATGATAGGAGATGCCTTATCCCACTGTTCTCTTGCAGGGGTGGCTGCAGGGCTGATCCTGGGAGTGAATCCCGTGGTGGCTGCCGCTGCCGCCTGTGTGATCGCTGCCTTTGGCATAGAGGCGGTCCGCAGAAAGCTGCCGGTATTTTCAGAAATGTCCATTGCCGTCATTATGTCCGCAGGGATTGGCCTGGCAGGCGTATTATCTGGATTTGTAAAAAATGCCGCTAATTTTAACAGCTTTCTGTTTGGCAGCATTGTGGCGGTCGGCGATGGGGAGTTATACCTGGTGATGGGAGTCATCGCTGCGGTCCTGCTGGTGTTTTTGCTTTTTTACAAGGAATTATTCTATGTTTCCCTGGATGAGCAGGGGGCCAGACTGGCAGGAGTGCCTGTGAAGACCGTGAATTTCCTGTTTACGATCCTCACTGCACTGACCATTTCCGTTGCTGCCAGAACCGTGGGTGCCCTCATTGTTTCCTCCATGATGGTGGTGCCCGTGGCATGTGCCATGGAATTGGGGAGAAACTACCGCCAGACACTTTTGTGCGCTGTTGTACTGAATGTTGTTTTTATGGTAATAGGGCTGTTTGCCGCGTATTATCTGGGGTTAAAACCGGGAAGCGCCATTGTGCTGGTGGGAGTGGTCTGCCTGGTCCTGGTGCTGTCCGTAAAACGTCTTCTGAGAAAAAGTTGCAGCTAAAGGAAAGCATGTTCAAATATGCCCCAGGGCGGAAGAATGGAGTTTATATGACTGATATCTATATTATATCCGGGTTTTTGGGATCCGGAAAGACAACGCTGATTAAGACCATGGTCCGTTCCGTATTCAGGAACAAGGCGGTTATGGTGATTGAAAATGACTTTGGGGAAACAGGGATCGATGCCGGGCTCCTTCGGGAATATGACCTGAATGTGACCAGTTTAAGTGCAGGCTGTATCTGCTGCAGCCTTACAGGAGACTTTGCGGCGGCCCTGAATGGGATCTTAAAAGATTACTCGCCGGATGTGATCCTGGTGGAGCCCTCGGGCGTGGGCAGACTCTCTGACATACTTAAGATCTGCTTCCGGCAGGAGGACAAAGGCAGGCTTCACATTCGGAAAACAATCACGGTGGTGGATATCCGGACCTTTGATAAATATCTTAGAAACTACGGTGAATTTTTTGAAGATCAGATCATCTACGCAGACCTGGTCCTTCTGAGCCATCAGGAGGAGTGTCCGGATCGGATCAGAGCCATAGAGGAGAAAATACAAAGGATCAGCCCCGAGATCAGGATAGAAGCGGATTTCTGGGATTCCATCCCCTTGTCCGTGTTCCGGTTCGGTCCGCGAAACAGTAATGTGATCAAGATGGAGATGGAGGAGGCCGTGGCAATAAGGCCCGTGCGTATCCGGCGGAATGCGTGCGGGGAGGGTGGGCAGAAAATGAACTTTGTCCGCCGCTATTTTGCCAGGGATGTTTTTTCCTCCGTCACACTAAGGTGGGAGCCGCCCCTTACTGAGGAGCAGCTGGGGAAAAAGGTACTCTATGTGGTGAAGCATGCGGACGGTGAGATCCTGCGGGGGAAGGGGATCGTGCCTGGGGAGAACAGCGGTCTGGTCTTTCATTTTATTCCGGGAAGCCTGAGCATTGAACCCACAAGTGCGGCCGGAAACCAGATATGCTTTATCGGCACAGGACTGGACGAACGGCAGATACGGACATTATTCAGCGAGGAGGAAAAGGATGGGGATACCTGTATGGGTCATAACCGGTCTGCTGGATTCGGGAAAGACAACACTGATCAATCAGCTGATTGAACGGGAATTGGATGGGCTGGATCTTCTGGTGATCCAGTTTGAATCAGGAGAAGTAACATGCGCCCCGCAGCTGACCGGAAGCAGGTCGCATACACGGGGAAAACAGGCCGGCCGAGTGGAAAAATTGGTTTTTTCAAAAGGCCGGCTGGAGCAAAGCCCCTTTTTTATCGTTAACTCCATACGGAACTGTCTGAAACAGCGCGGTCCCGGCCAGGGGCCTGATCTGATCCTTATGGAGTGGAACGGTATGGAACATTTTCATAAACTGGAAGAAATGTTCCTGCAGTTTACTGCCAAAACAGCCATACATATCAAGAAAGTGGTCTACGTGACACAGGAAAGCGGTCTTACAACTGGAATTCCAAATGCGGGTGCGGCTGCATTTTCACAGATAGGGGCAAGCGACTGTGCCTTTATCAGCCGCAGGGGACGCCGCCATATGGGGAGGATGACCGGCATCCTGTCCGGCTGTAATCCCGGCATAAAGGTATTCCACCAAAGAAAATGGGACAGTTTTGTCTCGGAAATGTTCAGATCCCCCATTCCACCATGCTTCTGGTTTTTGACCGCAGCGGCTGCCGCAGGAATCTATGGAGGGATATGTTCCGGGCTGAATGGACTGGATTTTCCGGCGGGACGGTTTGTAAGCACATTTCTTGGAGTGTTTTTGCAGGCAGCCCCTTTTCTTGCCCTGGGCGCCCTTCTCTCATCCCTGATCCAGGTATATGTGCAGCCATCATGGATACGGAGAACGTTCCCGAAAACAGTTCTGGCCGGCCAGCTTTTTGCAGTGGCTGCCGGATTCTGCCTTCCGGTCTGCGACTGCGCATCCATACCTGTTTTTAAGGGTCTGGTAAAAAAGGGGGTTCCCCTGCCTGCTGCGGTTACATTTATGCTGGTATCCCCTGTCATCAATCCGGTGGTGATCCTGTCCACCTGGTATGCGTTTAACGGGAATTACCGGATCGTTGCGGCCAGGTGCGTCCTGGGGATCGTGTGTGCCGTACTCTGCGGACTGACCTTTCTGATCAGGACGCCAGGGGACTGTCTGTGTGAAGATCCCGTGCCTGTACAGGCGGGCTGCGTGGATTACCGCATACCTGCATGGAAGGGAACAGGGCAGTCACGCCTCGGACTGGTGATCCGGCATGGGCAGAATGAATTTTTTTCAGTGGGTAAGTTCCTTCTCATAGGGATTTTTGTATCCTCACTGTTTCAGAAGATGGTCCCAGGAGGACTGCGGGCAGGGGAAGGGACGGATCCATGGATCGCCCTTCTTTTGATGATGGGAATGGCTTTTGTACTTTCCCTCTGTTCCTCCTCCGATGCGGTGGTGGCCGGGAGCATGGCCGGAAATCTGCCCATGGGAGCAATCCTTGGATTTTTAGTATTTGGCCCGATGATGGATATAAAAAATGCCGCCATGCTGCGGTCCGGCTGCCGGCCCGGATTTGTGGTGCGGCTGCTTTTCACCACATTCCTTGTGTGCTTTCTGGTGACGGCCCTGTTTATGGCGTGCCAAAAGGGAGGAGTGCCCATATGGATTTGAGAGGAAAAGGGCTTGACCTCCAGGCATTGGCGGAATGTGTCTGCTGCCTGCTCCTTGGCATCCTGCTGTTTTGCCTCACCTATTCGGGCAGGTATTTAAACTATGTGACACCTAAGATGAAGCCTTACCTTTACGGTTTTTCTCTTCTGCTGTTTCTGTGGGCAGGTATGCAGGCCAGATATTTACCCACACCCCGGTACCGGATCAGCCTGTCACGTTCTTTTGTAATGCTCATTCCCATCCTGATGCTGGCGATGCCTTTGCCTGCTTCTGAGGGGAGAGGCATTGCCCAAGATTATGGCAGTTCCGGCATTTCCAAAGTGCTTTCAGGCAATGAAAACGGGAACAAAAATGAGGATGAAAGAGAAGACAATGGTGAGGATGAAAGGCCATGGTATGATCTGAAGGGACTGGATAAAGAAACAAAGACCATAACCATTGGGGATGAGGATTATTATACATGGATCTATGAACTGGGCAGTTTCTATGAAACCTATATTGGATACACTGTTGTGATGAAAGGGTTTGTTTACCGGGCTCCGGATATGGATGAAAAATGCGGTTTTGCCCTGGTCCGCCTTTCCATGTGGTGCTGCTCAGCTGACTTAAGTCCCCTGGGATTTCTGGTGGACTGCAATGGAGACCTGGACCTTCAGGATGGGGATTGGGTGGTTGTAAGGGGAATATTGGGAGTTACAGAAGACGGCGGCTCCCTGTTACTAAAGGCTCAGAGTATTGAGGCGGCTGAGAAACCGCAGGAGGAATATGTATATCCTTATTTTTAATCAGGTCATTGACGAAAAAGACATAATATTTGAAAAGAATGACATATTAAATATATCGTAACTGTTCAGGACATCCATTGTGAAAATGGGTGCAATCTATCACTCTAAGCTCAGATCAAGGATCATTCATATGGAGGAAACTATGCCTGTAACACAGAAACAAAAAGGAATCATATATATGATACTGTCGGCTCTATCCTTTGCAGCCATGCAGGTAGTGGTGCGCCTGACCAGGGAGATTCCCACCATGGAACAGATCTTTATGCGCAATCTGTTTATCCTGATTGCCGCATGTTATATGATCCATCGCAATGGGGGATCCTATTTTGGGGAACGGAAATATCAGGTGGGTCTGTTTGGACGTTCCGTTTCCGGTTTCCTCGGCCTTGTCACCCTGTTTTATGCGTCCAGCCATGCGGCGCAGGGGGATGTGACCATACTGAACAAGCTGTCGCCCATTTTTGTGACCCTTCTGGCAGTGGTCTTTATGAAAGAAAAGATGCTGCCCATACAGGTGCCCGCCCTGGCCCTGTCTGTTCTTGGGGCGAGTATTGTGTTCCGGCCCAGTTTCCAGTCAAATCCCCTGCCCCTTGTAATGGCGCTTTTGTCAGCCCTCACATCGGGGATCGCCTATACGCTGCTGGGATATCTGAAGGATAAGGTGGACGCTATGACGATCATCATGCACTTTTCCACCTTCAGCGTAGTGGGCTCCCTGCCGTTTATGATCGGTAATTTTGTAGTGCCCAGCCTGTCACAGCTCCTGTTTCTGATCCTGATCGGAGTGTTCGGTTCCCTGGGACAGGCGTTTATTACCTATGCGTACCGGTATGCTCCGGCTTCCGAGATCAGCATCTATAATTACTCCGGGATCCTGTTTAGTCTCCTCTTTGGACTCATTGTTTTAGGGGAGCCGGTCAAATTCACATCAATGATAGGGGGTGCATTGATAGCAGCCGCATCACTGATGGTTTTCGTTTACAGCAGCAGGATCGGTAAAAAAATATAATTGCCCTATAAAGAAAGCCATGCTATAATGTCGTTGATGGTGTGGTGACATAACACCTTGGCATTTTCCAGTGTCTGAATAAAAGGAAAGATAGGGAGAGAGGGGTAGTAAATGATAACTGAAGAAAATAATTCGTATGTTCCAAAATATGTTCAGATACAGAATTATATCCTGCAGAAGATCCAGGATGGTGTGTTTACCGTAGGGGACAGGATTCCATCGGAAGCAGAACTTTCCAGACAGTTCGATGTGAGCCGGATCACGGTGAACGCGGCCATCAAGGAACTGGCAAGCAGCAGGGTGGTGGAACGGATTCAGGGAAAAGGAACCTTTGTCCTGTCACCTGAAAAGGGCGCGGGCAGGCAGTCCATTGCTTTTGCCAGCGGTATAAAGATCGCTCCCTTTGAGTATTTTTCCAACAAGCCGCACAAACTGATTGAGCATGGGATCATACAGGCAGGTCCGGTGCTGTGCGCAAAACTGAATCTGGAGCAGGATTCCTATGTGTATAAAGTCGTACGCTGTGTCTGCGTGGACGGTCAGACCAATGAACTGGATTACAGTTATATACCGCTTTCTGTATGCAGCAATCATACCTTTGACTGCGAGGCCCTTGAGAAGATCTTTCTGCACGATTATGTCTGTAAATATTTCCAGGATAAGCCAACCCACCTTAAGATATTCATTAATACACAGATCACGGAAGATATGGATATCACATCTTTGAACATAGAAGACCAGGGAAATGTACTTACTTGGGATACCTTTGTATATAAGGAAGAGAAGGTTCTGGCCATTACCACCACGGTATGCGCATCACAGACCAATAAACCGTTTATTGCACTGGAGTTTTAAATTTTGATTTAATCATTTTAGCTGAAAAGGCAGGGGCCAGACAGGTACCTGCCCTTTTTCTGTCCTTTACACGTGGTTTGGGCATTTTTCTGTTCTATATAGGAAAATTTCAAGAATTATATTGACTACTCAAATATTTCCTAGTATTATAGTTATAAGTAAATAGCAAGCGTAAAAAGATATTTATAAGAATAACTAATAATAATTATCCTCTGTGGTAATGAATTTGGAAAAGGAGATTGAACAATGGCAAAAGTAGGAATTGTAATGGGAAGCGACTCTGATATGCCGGTTATGGCAAAGGCGGCGGAGATCCTTGACAAGCTGGGGATCGATTATGAGATGACGATCATTTCCGCTCACAGGGAACCGGACATTTTCTTTGACTGGGCAAAGGCAGCTGAGGAAAAGGGCTTTAAGGTGATCATTGCCGGTGCGGGCAAGGCTGCCCATCTTCCGGGTATGTGTGCTGCTATTTTCCCCATGCCGGTGATCGGTATTCCCATGAAGACCTCTGATCTGGGCGGCGTGGATTCCCTGTACTCCATTGTTCAGATGCCAAGCGGTATCCCGGTGGCAACCGTGGCAATCAACGGCGGAGCCAATGCAGGCATTCTTGCTGCCAAGATCCTGGCAACCTCAGATGGGGCTTTGCTTGGCAGACTGAAGGAGTATTCAGAGGGCCTGAAAAATGATGTTGTAACAAAATCTGAGAAACTGGAGTCCATTGGCTACAAGGAATATCTGGCACAGATGAAATAAGGGTCCGGGAGTTGGGACCAGGTCTAAATAATGCGGAGGATGATAATACAATGATGGATTACAAGAAGGCCGGAGTTGATATTGAGGCGGGATATAAGTCGGTTGAACTGATGAAGGAATATGTAAAAGGAACCATGCGCCCTGAAGTGTTAGGGGGAATCGGCGGATTTTCAGGAGCATTTTCCATGGCCGCCTTTAAGGGGATGGAGGAGCCAACCCTGCTTTCAGGCACGGACGGTGTGGGCACCAAGCTGAAGCTGGCATTTCTCATGGACAAGCATGACACAGTGGGGATTGACTGTGTGGCCATGTGCGTCAATGATGTTGCATGCGCAGGCGGTGAGCCGCTGTTTTTCCTGGATTATATTGCCTGCGGCAAAAATGTTCCGGAAAAGATCGCAACCATTGTAAAAGGCGTGGCGGACGGCTGTAACCAGTCCGGATCAGCCCTTATTGGCGGTGAGACCGCAGAGATGCCCGGATTTTATCCCGAGGACGAGTACGACCTGGCCGGTTTTGCGGTGGGTATTGTAGATAAGAAGGATCTGATAACAGGTGAGAACCTGGCGTCAGGGGATGTACTGATCGGTATGGCATCCTCCGGTGTGCACTCCAACGGTTTCTCACTGGTTCGCAAAGTATTTGAAAAGGAAATGACATCCCAGGGGCTGAACACCTATTATGAGGAACTGGGAACCACCCTTGGCGAGGCCCTGATCGCTCCCACCAAGATCTATGTGAAGGCGCTGCGAAGCGTCAAGGATGCGGGCGTGACCATCAAGGCGTGCAGCCATATCACGGGCGGCGGTTTCTATGAGAATGTCCCGCGTATGTTGAAGGACGGGGTCCGGGCAGTGATCAAAAAGGACAGCTACCCCATTCCTCCCATCTTCGGCCTGCTGGCAAAGAAGGGACAGATTGAAGAAAAGATGATGTACAATACCTATAATATGGGACTGGGAATGATCCTGGCCGTGCATCCCGATGACGTGGATAAGACCATGGAAGCCATCAGGGCGGCCGGCGAGGCGCCCTATGTGGTAGGTTCCGTTGAGAGCGGAGAGAAGGGCGTGGCCTTATGCTGAATGTGGGTGTGATGGTGTCGGGCGGCGGCACCAATCTTCAGGCAATACTGGATGCAGTGGACAACGGAGCCATTACCAATGCGCAGATCCGGGTGGTGATCAGCAACAATCCCGGCGCCTACGCTCTGGAACGGGCAAAGAACCATGGCATTGAGGCCGTGTGCATTTCCCCAAAGAGCTATGAGACAAGGGATGGGTTCAACGAAGCATTTCTCGCAAAGGTGGATGAATACGATCTGGACCTGATCGTTCTGGCCGGTTTCTTGGTAGCGATCCCGGAAGCCATGACAAGGAAGTACGAGGGAAAGATCATCAACATCCATCCGTCCCTGATCCCTTCCTTTTGCGGAAAAGGGTATTACGGCCTGAAGGTTCACGAGGCGGCTTTAAAGCGCGGCGTGAAGGTGACCGGGGCCACGGTGCATTTTGTGGACAGCGGTATGGATACCGGCCCTATCATCCTCCAGAAGGCAGTGGAAGTGCAGGCCGGCGATACGCCGGAAATGCTTCAGCGGCGGGTGATGGAAGAAGCGGAATGGGTGATCCTTCCCAAGGCCATCCATATGATTGCAAATCATCTGATATAAAAGCAAAGACAGGGAGGGGCCCCGCGGGGGTTCCGCCCTTTTAGGGTTATTAAGATAGTACACCAAGGGTAAAAGGAGGACATAGTATGAAGGTGTTGATAGTAGGCGGCGGCGGACGTGAACATGCCATTGCGTGGAAGGCGGCACAAAGTCCCAGGGTAGAGAAGCTGTACTGTGCTCCCGGCAATGCGGGGATCGCCCAGGTGGCGGAGTGTGTGGATATAGGCGTGATGGACTTTGACGCCCAGGTTGCATTTGCAAAGGAACATGGGATCGATCTGGTAATCGTGGGTCCTGACGACCCGCTGGCAGCAGGGGCGGTGGATGCATTTGAAGCAGCCGGGATCAGGGCGTTCGGGCCAAGGAAAAATGCGGCCATCCTGGAGGGATCCAAGGCGTTTTCCAAGGACCTGATGAAAAAATACAATATTCCCACGGCCGGATACGAGACATTTGACTCCCCTGAGAAAGCCCTTGCTTACATTGAACATGCGCCAATGCCCATTGTGCTCAAAGCGGACGGCCTTGCGCTGGGAAAGGGCGTATTGATATGCAATACCAGGGAAGAGGCAAAAGACGGCGTCAAGACCCTGATGCTGGATAAGCAGTTCGGCTCTGCAGGTGACCGGATCGTGGTGGAGGAATTTATGACAGGCCGGGAGGTGTCCGTGCTCTCCTTTGTGGACGGAAAAACCATCAAGATCATGACATCCGCCCAGGACCACAAGCGGGCAAAGGACGGCGACCAGGGCCTGAATACGGGCGGCATGGGAACATTTTCCCCAAGCCCCTTCTATACGGAGGAAGTGGATTCTTTTTGCAGGAACTATATCTACCAGCCCACAGTGGATGCCATGAGGGCAGAGGGACGGGAGTTTCAGGGGATCATTTTCTTTGGGCTGATGCTCACGGAGCAGGGCCCCAAGGTGTTGGAATACAACGCCAGGTTCGGTGATCCCGAAACCCAGGTGGTGCTGCCCAGGATGAAGAACGACATCATGGACGTGTTCGAGGCATGTGTGGACGGCACGCTGGATCAGGTGGAGCTGGAGTTTGAGGACAATGCGGCCGTATGCGTGGTCCTGGCGTCCGCCGGATATCCGGAGCACTACGAAAAGGGATACAAGATGACCGGGTTTGAGAACTTTAAGGACAAGGACGGCTATTATGTGTTCCATGCAGGGAGCAAGTTTGACGCCGAGGGCAATATTGTGACCAACGGCGGACGGGTGCTGGGAGTGACGGCCAAGGGGGCTACGCTCAAGGAAGCCAGGGAGAACGCATATAAGGCAACGGAGTGGATCGAGTTTGGGAATAAGTATATGAGGCATGATATTGGGAAGGCGATTGATGAGGCTTAAGCATAATAATGTTAATTATTTTTGGCTGCATTTCGATATTCTTTCGGTGTGCAGCCGGTTTTTTCTTTGAAGCATTTTCCAAACCGGCTCATTTGATGAAATCCAACATTGGAAGCAATGTTTCCTACGGACTCATTCGTCTGTCTCAACAGCAATGCTGCTCTCGAAAGACGATATTCCATCAGATATTTATAAGGTGTGATTTGCATACTGAGTTTGAAGCAGCGAATACATTCGGATTTGCTGACATTGGCGCTTTGCGCCAGGCTCTCCAGCGTGACATCATCCCCATAGTGTTGTTCAATATAATGTAAAAATATTCTCATTCGCAATGCTATAGTATCATTGGGTTTCACCTGTGAAAGAACATGGTTTTTTCGCGTCAGCAGCACAAGTGTGAAAAGCCGAATCATCACTTCGCACACATAAAACTCGTTTTTTTTCTTTTCCAATGTGGTAAGTTCCTGCATTATGAACAGTATCTGCTCACACCATGTTTGACGTTTGGAAAAATAACAAAAAGGAATGCACTCTTGTCCGATCAGGTTTTCCACCAGCGAATTGGCTGGGCATCCGGCATAAAATTTTAAAATATATTCGGGAAATACAAAACTCATATAATGACAATTGTTTGTCTGTTTTACAAGATGAACTACATTTCTGTTGATGAATATACCTTCGCTGCTTTGAAGTTCCACTTCATTGTTCAGCGTTTGAACGTGAACGGTGCCTTCCAAAACATAGATGAATTGCACGTCTTCGTGCCAATGCATTACACGAAAACCAGGATTGAGTGGATAACTGTGTCCGTTGACAACTTCAAGAACGAGATATGGGAAGTCTGCATCAGTATTTAAGTTGATTGAATTAATATAATTTTGCTGCCCTTTTTCCACGTTGAATTCTCCTGACTGCTGAAACTGCAATATTTTAATAATATTTGGAACTTTAATTATATTTTTTTATAAATATATACGATATAATCATAATACAAATGAGAATGTTATGTCAAGTCAGGAGGTTTCATGTTTTTTCAGTATGGGGCGGAGGAAACAGAATATTTAAAAAAGAAAGACAAAATCCTTGGGCAGATTATTGACCAGATCGGTCATATTGAACGGGAGGTCCGACCTGACCTGTTTTCAGCAGTGGTCTATTCCATTATCGGTCAGCAAATTTCTACAAAAGCGCATAATACCATCTGGCTCAAGATGCAAATGGAACTTGGTGAAATTAATACGGAAAGCATCCTTGCCGCAGGCCGTGACAGGCTGCAGCAATTTGGCACCACTTATCATAAGGTAGACTATATTTTAGACTTTGCCCGAAAAGTCAAATCCGGAGCAGTGAATCTAAACCATCTGTCACAGCTGCCGGATGAGGAATTGATCGCTGAGTTATCTCAACTGAAAGGAATCGGTGTTTGGACGTCCGAAATGATTTTACTTTTTTGTCTTCAACGGCCGGATGTATTCAGCTATGGAGATTTCGCTATTTTACGTGGTATTCGTATGGCCTATCATCATAAAGAAATCAGCAGGGAGCGTTTTCAAAAGTACCGACAGCGTTTCAGCCCTTATTGCAGTGTTGCGAGCTTATACTTTTGGGCGGTTGCCGGCGGAGCTATTCCGGAAATGAAGGACTATGCACCAAAAAAACAGTAGAAAGGATAAGAGATATGGATTATACAATTCATTACGATTCACCTCTGGGCGGAATCACTTTAGGCAGTGATGGCAAAGCCCTGCTGGGCTTGTGGTTTGATGACCAGAAATATTTTGCCGATTCCCTTGCAAAGCAATATGAAGTAAAAGAACTCCCGGTTTTTGAAGAAACAAAACGATGGCTCGATATTTATTTTAGCGGTGGGATTCCTGATTTTACTCCTCCGCTTTTGATGAAATGTTCGGACTTTAGAAAATCTGTGTGGAAAATCATGTTGGGTATTCCCTACGGTCACACTATGACATACGGTGAAATTGCAGATAAAGTTGCAAAGGAACGTGGACTTGAGAATATGTCTGCGCAGGCCGTTGGCGGTGCTGTTGGGCATAATTCCATCTCGCTCATTATACCCTGCCACCGCGTAGTTGGATCAAGTGGCAGCCTGACTGGCTATGCGGGTGGCATTAACAAAAAGGTACAGCTGCTCACACTTGAAAAAGCAAATATGGAGCACTTTTTTGTGCCTAAAAAAGGAACGGCGTTATAAAAAAGGGAGACAAACAGATGGTTAACCTTAAAACAGAAAGACTTATTTTAAGAAATGAAAAGCTGGAAGATGCAGAAACGTTATATAAATTTCTTGGATGTGATGCGGAAATGTCAAAGTACACCGGATGGAATCCCTATATCACGTTAGATTCTGCTAAAAAAAAGATAGAACAAGATATTCAAAATTCCGAAGATAAGAATTTTTACAGTTGGGTTATTCAATTCAAGGATGAAATAATAGGAACGATCGGCGCCTATGATTATGAGCCACAAACCAACAGTATTGAAATAGGATACAGTATTTTTAGGAATGCGTGGGGAAAGGGATATGCAACGGAGGCACTTTCTGAAGTGATCAGATATCTATTTGAGGACAAATCCATTAGTAGAGTGCATGCATGGAGTCATATGGATAATACCGCTTCACAAAAGGTTTTAGAGAAAGCAGGAATGAAAAGGGAGGGTATTAAAAAGAATTTGGATGGAATTGCAATAGAGCAAGTGATTTATGGAATCCTCCGAGATGATAGGAAATAATTTGAGTGTGCAAAAAATGAAAAGCGGATGCTGTAATATTCAATAGTAGGAGATGGTTCCCGAAGGAATAGCTGCGAAGTGATCACATTTTGATGGAGGATAAAATGCTTATAAATTTTAATGAGATAGATGAAAGAATGGTATCTGGAATGAATGGTGGGACAGGCAAAATGACAGCAAAAATGTTTATGGATGAACAGGGTAAAATAATTCCCTGCCATATCCATGCAGGAGGTTCGATCGGTTTACATAAGCATGAGACTAGCGATGATATTAATTATATTATTTCGGGTACAGGACGTGCTATTTGTGATGGAAAAGAAGAATTGCTGATGGCAGGAACTTGTCATATATGTAAAAAAGGTTCTGAACACAGTATAATCAATACGGGTAGTGAAGATTTAGTATTGTTGACAGTGGTTGTAGAACGGTAAGATTAATTGCCCGTTTGCTGCATTAGAGAAACATTTTATTTATGTGGATTTAAAACCGTATAAAATCAAGACGGTCAAAGTTTTTTACAAAGATTAAAACAAATTTGAATGATAAACTGAATGGGAAACAAGAGGCAAAGCGACCTGCAGTTCCGGCAGATTTTCTTTTACTGGGCGGTGGGGATTCTGATTGGTTCCCTGATGTCTGTTTTTCTCAAGAAACATATCCATGACAGAATGTCTTCGTTGGGAAAACGAAAGATGGGGATATGGGGAATTATTCCCGCCTCCGCATTGGGAATACTTTCCCCGCTCTGTATGTATGGGACTATTCCCATTGCCGCCTCTTTTTCTAAAAGTGGGATGCGCGAGGACTGGATAACCGCATTTATGATGAGTTCTATCCTGCTAAATCCACAACTGTTCTTTTATTCTTTTGCGCTGGGGACAGAGATTGCAATGCTCCGTCTGCTGGCGGCCTTTATATGCGGCTGCGCAGGCGGACTTCTCATACATATTTTTTTTAAACAAAGAAGCTTTTACAAGTTTACGGATTTTGATCTGCCGGAAAATCGAGATAGTGAGGCGAATATTGTGAGGCGTCTTTTGAAAAATATGGGACGCAATATAAGGATAACCTTTCCGTATTTTTTGTTGGGAGTTCTATTGACTGCCCTATATCAGAGGTATGTGCCGTCCCGGTGGGTTACCGGTTTATTTGGAGCGAATCAGGGACTGGGCGCACTGATGGCAGCGGCTCTTGGCATTCCTCTTTATACCTGCGGCGGTGGGACGATTCCTCTGATTGCAGCCTGGCTGGGAGAGGGGATGAGTAAGGGCAGCGCCACCGCCTTTATGATTGCCGGGCCCGCTACGAAGCTTACCAATTTGGGGGCGGTAAAAATTGTTCTTGGAGCAAAGCATTTTATTCTGTACCTTGTTTTTTCAATTCTAATGTCTACTGGTGCTGGAATGTTGGTTGATTTGTTATTTTATGGTATATGAATATTTGCAGCACTCTCTACAAGAGCGGCGGCCGATGTTAGCTTATGATGCTCAAAAGTTCATAGGCACTGGTGGATAAACGGATTGCCTCCCGTTTTTTTGCATCCCCCAGCAGGTCCACCAGTTCCTCCAGGACCTTTATGTGGGCTGTGTTATGATTTGACAGGAGCATGACAATTAAATCCACCGGGTCATTATCCGCATGGTTGAAGCGGACCGGCTTATCCAGGGTAATTACGCTCATGCATGGGCCAGAAAGCTCCGGTGCAAGAAGATGAGGAAGCGCTACTCCCTTGTCAATTACCATATAGCCGCCCAGCTTCCGTTTAATGCGTATCATCTCGTCAATATGCCTCTGGGTGATATATCCTTTTTTCTTTAACAGATCTCCGGCCAGTTGGATAGCGTCATAACAATTCCTTGCATGCACATTCACCGCCACCAGAGATTCGTCAAGCAGATTCCTCACGGCCGGCTTGTGGCTCTTGTCCAGCCCTTGTACCTCCTCTTTGATATCCCGGGTTAGCTCGATGGACAGCTTGATACGCTCCTCCGGCTTCAGCTCTAAGGAACGGGCTACTATGTTAATGGTGGCGCTGATATACTTGTTGAAGTCCACATTCTGCATCCTTAGCATGAACATTCCCATGAGCTTGTTGATATCTTCCAGCTTAAGAAGGGGATTTACTGTGACGCATTGGTATTGTGTGCTTTCTAAAGGCAGAGTAGAGATGATAAGGTCACAGGAGAGTGGCTGCGCAGCGCTGATGAACTCGTGGTAGGATATGGATTTTACTACATTTACATTGGAAAATATGGATTTCAGGCGGTTCTCCAGTATCCTGGACGTTGCAACTGTACTGTTGCACACGATGATTACATCTTTCTTTACCGCGGCCTCCAGCGGATTCTTGAGAATGCAGGCAACAATATACATAGAAATATATACCGCTTCCCGGCTGCACACTTCCTGGTTTACAGTTCCCAGCCGTTCTTTCAGGATGGTACACAGCTTCTGCCTGACCACCTGGCAGACATCGGGGAATGTTTCCTCTATCTCCTGCAGCGCAGCATTATGCTCCGCGGGTATATTGAGGAACAGGCGGTACTGCATGACGCTGAGGTGGGCAGCCAGATCCAGAACAGTATCATCCCCTTCTTCAAATTCGATTTCCAGGGAGTCCTTTACTTCGGCAATCAGTTCCTTTGCGATCAGGACATGCTCTACATTGATTTCCTGGGAGGAACCAAATTTACGCAGCGACATCCACTCTGCATGGATCAGGAACATCTCATTTTCATCCGCATCCAGTCCAGTCTGATCCAGAATCATGTCATGGATCCGGTTATAGTCAAATCCGGATGGTACCTCAATGTGGGGAAATGTCTGTCTTTTCACACTGATTGGATGCCCTCTATCCATGCGTGTGAATGCGGTGAGAAGATATAGGAACATGGCGCAAAATCCATTGTCCGATATGGTCACATGGGCGCTATCCTGAAGTTCCCTGATTATAAACAGGATTTTCTCCCTCCATGCATTTAATACATTGCAGAAAGAGGTCATCTGATACTTCCGCAGCAGGCTCTCAGCCTGTGTGAACCTCATACCTATCAGCTCCTGCTGGTGCGTTCCCGTCTCCAGCATCTCTCTCAGAACCATGATGCATCCCCTGCGGATGTTATTTTCCGTATCCCGCACCGTAATTCCCATGTGCGGCTTGGATACCATATGGATGCAGGACCGGTCCATCCAGGCTTTCACCTTCTGCAGGTCATTAGAAACTGTGGCAGCGCTTACCTGCAGCTTTTCCGCCATCTCGGCAATGCTGGTGGAGGAGCCTTCTGACAGGAGCCATCCCGTGATGGAACGGACCCTCTCGGCAGAGGACATTACATATCCTCCTGTCCCTTTTTCCCTCAAATGCATTTGGATCTGCCCATTGATGTCCTTTAACAGTATCCCTATTCCCGGAATCCTCACCACCGGTTCATGCGAAAATCCCCCCAGCCACTCATCGATAACATCCAAATCGCTGCGAATGGTCCGGGAACTCACTGACAGCAGGCTGGCCAGCTCTCCTGTTGTCATGGCCTGCCGTGACTGAATCAGTATTTCAATTATACGTACACATCGTTCATAGAGCATAAAACCATTCCTCATCCCTGTTTTTGTAATAACACCGTTCCTCAACTGATTCTTCATCCGACAGATATCTATGGCTTGAATGTGCCAGTGTAAAGCCGCAGTCACAGGCCCATTGATCCAGAACCGGCACAAGTGCGCGGTATGTACTTTTGTAGCTGAACATAATCATCCCTCCCGGATTCAGATATCCGGGCAGGTGTATCAATATATCTTCGCAATCCCTGATGTTATGTAATACCATGAAAAGGCAGATCAAATCATAATATTTCCCGGACAGACATGCTTCTTCAGAGATAAAATGAATGTTTTTCCGGCTGAACACGCGGCTCGCAAACTCAATGCGCTCCTGGTCCGGGTCATATGCCGTAACCCGGCGGCAGTGGCAGGAGAGCAGATAGCTGCCCCATCCATAGCCGCAGCCATAGTCCAACACGTCTTTCCCAGCCGTGCTGCCAGCAACATTTTCATATGAAGCCAGCATCGCACGGAGGAACGGGTCCCTGCGGATCAGTTCCAGGTACTGTTCGGATTCCTGCATTTTCCCTCCGATCCAGAAACAGGCAAGCCTGCATTTTCTGTTACGAAATGCGTGGCCTGCCATATATTTTTATTTAGTGGAACAGTGCCATGAGCTTTGCAATCAAATATCCGATTGTATTAAAGTCCATAGCTTCATATGCTCCTCCTGTTGCCATGAGATGTCCTGTCATGGGGAAGGTAAGAGCCACTGCAAACTGGAGTATAAAGCCTGTTATAAGAGCGCTGAATATACAGTTTTTAAGGCCTCCCCTGGCATTGGCGTACACGCCGACCAGTGCTCCTTCAAAAAAGTTGATCTGGACTCCAGGTACCACAACCGGTGAGAAACCGGTAAAAGCCATAACCAGAGTAGCCAGGATGGAACCTAAAAGGCTGAATACGAAACCCAGCATCACAGCAGTGCCGGCGTAAGGGAATACCGTGGGATAGTCGAGGCCCAGGACCGCGTTAGGCAGCAGCTTTTCAGCAACACCGGAGAATGCGGGAATCAGTTCTGCCAGCATCATGCGCACGCCATAGAGGATGACTGCGATTCCTCCTCCAAAGGTGAGTGACTGTATTAGGACATATAGAATCCAGGGAGTTCCTTCGGCCAGCTCTCTTACAACCGCGGGGCCGGCAATAAAGGTGAAAATAAAATTCATTACAAGCACGGCCATGCAGGTTGCGATTATACTGTCCTTGAGCCAGTTAAGCGAACTGGGAAATTCAATCTCTTCTGTGGATTTTCCACCCTTCTTAAACAGCCTTCCGGCTTCTCCGGCAATAACGAGCGCAATGGCACTGGGGACAAAATTAGCATGCTCCGTAGTCACAGGCTTTAAGTAGTGGGCGGAAATGGTGGTGGCAATCCAGTAATACACGCCTGAAATAAGGCCGCCGATTGCTATCAAAGTGATTCCGGAGAATCCGAAGCCCGCCATAATGCTTGCCATGAAGCCTGCCCAGAAAAGCTGAAGGTGTACGGTCATGGCCAGATTCTTCCATGGCGTAAATTTGGCAAGCAGGATATTAATGACAAATCCAATGATGAAAATTAATGCGGCTTCCGTTCCAAATTTGGCCATGGACTCGGCATAGACCACCCAGTACAGAGGCAGCACGCCGTCCACGCCCAGCCCCCGTTGCACAAGGGTTGTCAGCAGGGTGATAGGAGTACCAATAATAGTTGTACCTGCGCTTAGGATCAGATATCCCATCATAGTCTTTACAGTTCCCATGACAATATCACTGACATTCTTTCTTAAAAACATCAAACCAATACATGCTATAATACCCAACATTACCGTGGGATTACCAAGCACGTTGGTAATAAAATCAATTGCAAAGTTCATAGTATCCCCCTCTCCATCCTACGTTCCTTTACAGTTTCCAGGCTGCCGTGGGCGTCTGGGTTGCCCATATTCCTCCATCCAGTCCTATGGTCTGTCCTGTAATATAGCTCGCCTGATCCGAGCAGAAGAAGCTGACCAGGTCAAATGCATCATCGGTTTCCCCAAACCTGCGAAGCGGTATCTGGCATAGCTTGCTCTCTGCCCTGTTTTTAATCACGTCTTCTGCCATTGGGGTGTTTAATACGCCCGGCGCATAGCAGTTTACGCGGATCTTGTATGGGGCTAATTCAGCTGCCCAGACCTTTGTAAGTACAATCATGCCAGCCTTGGCCGCCCCGTAGGCCCCTGAACCCGTATTAGGGAATGTTGCCAGGATGGAGGATACATTGATGATATTTCCACCATTTTCCTTCATATAAGGCACGCTGGCGTGAGTACAGTACATGGGACCCATGAGGTTTACATCTACCATGAGCTTCATATGCGTATCCGTAGAGCTCTCAATCATACCCTTGTGAAGAACCCCGGCATTATTAATCAGTATATCGATCCGGCCAAACCGTTTGCCTATATCATCGATGGCTGATGTCACTTGTCTGTTGTCGCTGACATCTACCGCGTAGGTCAAAAAACGGCCGGTATCCGGGTTCACTTCTCTTACTACGGCATCCAGGTTCTGGCCATTAAGATCCAGGAGGCCGACCACGGCGCCTTCTTCATAGAAACGGATCGCAAGTTTCTTTCCTGCCCCCTGACCGGCACCCGTGACAATTACTACTTTATTCTCAAATTTCCCCATGTCCGATTCCTTTCTTAATTATGAATTGCTCCCAAAGTCCTTACAATTTCTGTTTAATTCCATTTGCTTCGCAATATTCCCGCAGCTTGTCCTTTATTTCCTGCTTATTTACAAAGCTGGTAAGCTGTATGATCGGTTTATCAATGTCCTGCACAAGATAGGCCAGTTCCCTTCCTATCAGCACCAGATCCGCAGTGCGTGCCGCGCCCTTCCCTGTTGTAATATCACTGACCTCAAGTCTAGCCTCTATACCCAGGTCCTTAAGCGCCTTCTCTGCATTCATCTTCAGGATTACGCTGCTCCCCATGCCGCATCCACAAATCGTAACAATATGTAACATTATTCCTCCACCTCCACATCATTGAATATCCTGGCAACCATCTCCCGGCGGTCACACGCTGTAATCCGTTCCAGCATCCTGTCATCTTCAAATATGGTGGCAATAGCCTGCATGATTTTTAAATGAAGATCATCATTGCTTCCCGCCAGTCCGATTAACAGGTAGACCGGATCATTGCTCTCATTGCCAAATTCCACAGGCTGGGACAATGTCATGATACTAATGCCGCTCTTTATGACGCCGTTGGTACTTCTTGCATGAGGCATTGCCAGTCCCGGAGCCACCACGATATACGGCCCAAGGTTTTTGACCGTTTGGACCATGGCATTCACATATTCCCTGGTCACATAGCCATTATTTAAAAGTATGGTTCCTGATTTTATGACCGCATCCTGCCAGTCAGCTGCAGACACATTTAATTCTATATCATCCAAACTTACCAGTTTCTGCATCCCGATCCTCCGCCTTTTTACAGGCCACCAATGATTTCCTCTCCAGCACTGGCGCCGATTCTTGTAGCCCCTGCCTCAATCATGGCAAGGGTATCCGCGGTGGTGCGGATTCCTCCAGCCGCTTTGATGCCTGTCCCAGGCTTTACGCTGCTGCGGATTAGTTTCACATCATCCACAGAAGTGGAGCGCGGCAGCATGGCCGAAAATCCGGTGGAAGTCTTGACTATGTCCACACCATGCTGCTCCGCAAGGCCACATGCTTTTACAATCTGGTCATTCGTAAGCAGCGGGGTCTCAATAATCAGCTTAACGATTGCCCCCCTGGCATGGCTGGCCTTTACCACGCCATCCAGTTCCTCAATTATGATGTCGTATCTCTCAGACTTTAACGCAGATACATTCATTACCAGGTCAATTTCCTGGGCTCCCTTGTCAAGGGCGTCCTCTGTCTCATGGATTTTCACATCCGGCCAATCAAATCCCAGAGGAAAGCTGATAACCGTGCACACCTTTGTGTCGGAATCCTTCAGTGCCTCGGCTGCCGTTTCTATCATATTGGGCAGTATGCAGACACTGGCAAAATGGTTCTCCTTTGCATTCCGGCAAAACTTGGCGACATAGTCATGGTTCATTCCAGGTTTTAATGTTGTCTGGTCAATATAACGCGCCAATTCATTTCTATTCATTTTTCTGTCCTCCTCAATCGTTTCAATCCTGAAAGCTGTCTACAATTTTGAATGCGGAACTGGTTGCAATCCGTTCTGCTCCAGCTTCTATCATGGCGATAGCATCTTCCTTGGTCCTGACGCCGCCAGAGGTCATAACCTTTATTGCATCATGGTAGTGGTCTTTGATGAGTTTTACCTGATCTGTGGTGGTGACAAACCCGAAGCCTGTATTTGTCTTAAGATAGGGAATTCCCAATTCAATTGCCATCTCGGCAGCCCGCAGCTGTTCGTCTTCGGTTAAGAGACTGGCAAAATAAATCATTTTCATGATTCTGCCTTCCATCATATCCACAAAAGGCTTCAGATCTTCCTTGACATAATCATACCTGCCTGATTTAAAGGCGCTGACATCCATGGAGATGTCCAGTTCATCCGCTCCGTCCTTAAGTGCCTGTTTCGCCTGGTATAGTTTTGCTTCATGGGTCATACCGCCCAGGGGATAGGAGATTACGCTGACCAGTTCCTTGCCTGCCTGGTGAAGTATGTCTGCATTTCCCCGGATGAAAAATGGTTCTGTCAATGTGGTGGCAAAGTTATAATTCAGTGTTTTTCGCACAAACTCCTCCACCTGTGCCAGGGTAGGCGCCGGCGTTGCACCCAGGGAAGCATCGATCATCCGTTCCACATCGTTTCTTGTTACATCCATGCCTTATTCCTCCTCGAGATTGTTGTTTTATTTCGTCTTCATTCTAAGGTCATGAATGTTGGAAGTCAATTTGAAATACCCCCTCCCGGTTGTGGAACTTTTATAATTATTTGGCAATATTCCATGCGTATCTTGTTGAATTTTACCATTATTTTATTCGGATTTCCACTATTATTTATATACATTTATCACTCCATTTGTTAATCCTGTCTTTCGCTTTGTACCACTTTTTGCATCAAAGATTTCAATATGTTAAGGTAGCGGTTCTTCGATAGCCGCCGGACGTTTTTTCTCTCTTTTTATACTGGGCTCACCATTTACATCAGCCTGGAAAAATACTTTTGTAATTGTCATTCGGATTAAAATCATCAGCAAGGTGCTTCTTGCGTACAATAGTGAGAAAATAGCATAATAACACATCTTACAAATTTCAAAAAGCAGGGAACTTTGTAAAATGTTTATTACAAACTTTACAAAAATGAGAAGATATGTTATTGTTGGTTTATAAAAACTATGGGGAGGTGTAACAAATGATTGAACGAAATGATTATCTCGAAAGTTTAATTAGTTTTAAAGATAAAAACCTAATAAAAGTAATAACCGGAATTCGCCGCTGCGGTAAGTCAACGATGTTTGAATTGTATCAGTCCTATTTAAAAGAGAATGGAGTAGAAGAGGAACAAATCATAACCGTTAATTTGGAGGACGGTGATTATCGTGGTATTCGCACCTCAGAAAAGCTATATCAATATGTGGAAAGTAAACTGGTAAAGAGCAATAAGAACTATGTATTTTTAGATGAAGTACAGCAAGTTGAAAATTTCCAGGAAGCAGTAGACTGGCTTTATGTAAAGAAAAATGTAGATTTATATATTACGGGGTCTAATGCGTTCCTGCTTTCCGGAGAACTTGCCACATTGCTCTCTGGCAGGTATGTTGAGATAAAAATGCTTCCTCTTTCTTTTAAGGAATATATATCAGCATATCCTGGAAACACAAATACAGGTGCACTGTATATGAATTATTTACAAAACAGTTCTTTTCCAGGAACGCTTGAACTTGCAAGAAAACAAGATATCAGAGTTTATCTTGAGGGAATTTACAATACAATCTTGCTCAAAGATATCGTTACCAGAAAGAAAATATCTGATCCATCTATGCTTCAAAGCGTGGTGGAATTTATGTTTGATAACATTGGAAATATGTGTTCCGCCACTAAGATTGCAAATGCAATGACATCGTCAGGGAGGAAAATCAGCGTACCTACTGTGGAAAACTATCTTTCTGCTCTTTGTGACAGTTTTATTCTATATAAGGTAGGAAGATATGATATAAAAGGGAAGCAGTATCTCGTTACAGGATCGAAATATTATGCAGCGGATATAGGGCTTCATTATTTTATATTAGGCACGAAACAGGCAGATATGGGGCATATCTTAGAAAATATTGTTTACCTGGAACTTATAAGACGAGGTTATGAAGTTCATATAGGAAAAGTTGGAGATGCTGAGGTTGATTTTATTGCCATTGGCGCCGAAGGGGAAGAATATTATCAAGTATCTCAGACCGTATTGGAAGAGCAGACACTAAAGCGGGAACTTTCATCACTGGATGCAATAAAAGACCATAATCCCAAGTATCTTCTTACTATGGATTATACGCCACTGACATCCTATAATGGTATCAAGCAGATTAATGTTTTGGAATGGCTTCTAAAGAAATAGACAGAAATATCTATTACTAATGAGACATATGAGTTTGTGGAGGATTTTGTGCTGAATAGGATAAGGGTCCTATGTATGCTGTTTTTACGCCGAGGAGGGAAGGTTTTTATGGAATGGCGGTTTTTTAAAAAAAATTGGAAAAAAAGCCAACGGCTGAAGATCAGCCAGCTATAAAACAGGATATATTGTTTGAATTCCCTGGTCTGGATATTGGATTAGGGGATTTTTTTATTTCTAAAAAAGGATATCCGGTATCCTGATACAGGATACCGGATCATACATGGCGGCTTTCGTTAGATACTGGATGAATCTGCGGAGAATAAAACCTCCAGACATACATTAATGGGCCTGGTAATTATAAATTTGCCGCGACATTGCCGCGGCAGCTAACCGCATATCATGTATCAGGTCGGTATTCTGAAGCTTGTCCAGAATTCTGCCCGTTGCCCCGGAAATACTGATGGCAAAGCCAGGCTCCTCAAAGCTTTTGAAAACCGGAAAACCTATGCATGTAAGGCCTATTTCTATCTCTTCATTGTCCATAGAATATCCGCGCTCTCTGCTCAGTTTCAGTTCATGTAAAAGCGCATCTCTCTGGGTGATCGTATTATAAGTCTTAGCCTTAAGTGGAAAAGACAGAATCTGGTCAATTTGTGTTTCCGATTTATAGGACAAAAGACATTTTCCTACACCGGTACAATACATGTAGTTTTTAACACCCATTTGAGTGTTGATAAAAATAGATGAATCCGATTCTACTTTGTCCAGATAAATGACACTGTTATCAGACTGTACAGCGCTGTGTACTGTTTCATGATATTTATGAGAGAGCTGTTCAAGAAAAGGATGTGCAATCCGTATCAGAACATTATTCATCTTTAGGGCATTGGATAGAGATAATATCTTAGGCCCCAGGCAATACTTCTGATTCTCTTCATTTTGCAATAGATACCCAAGGGAGGACAGACTGTTTACAAGGCCAAAGGTAGTACTTTTATTTAATTCCAGCCTTTCAGAGATATCCTTTAAACTTAATTCTACCACATTATTCTGGAACAGTTCTAAGATGGACATGGCCCGCTCTAAAGACTGTATGATTTTTGTTGTTGCCATAACATTCCTCCTCGTAATAGTAATTTAACACTGGATATATCCTTGCGCCATTGTCAGGCATTGTTATGGGTGGAGCCACCGCTTCCTGTGTGGCAGGAGCTACCGTGGCATCCCAGGTTTTCGGTCCAACCATCCTTTCATTTGGAGTGACTGCAGTCCAGGCAGCTGTAATGATTCATGCGGGCTGCTGTGTGTTTGACTGTCTGCCTCACGGGAGTTTCTTCCATATCAGTGCAGGAACGCTGCAGATGTCAATCAAGGAAAGGCTTAAGATCATTCCATATGAGTCTCTGATCGGATTTGGCATGACGGCGGTGGCAACGATTGTCTATGGTGTATTAGGGTTTACATTTTAGTTTTGGGAGGCATTTTCATGGAAAAAATTAAAGTAGGTATCATCGGTCCGGGCAATATAGGAACGGATTTAATGTATAAGGTCATGAAGAGCAGCAGCTTGGAAATGAAGCTGATGGCCGGTATTGTGGAATCAGAAGGGATCAGGCGGGCCGCAGGACTGGGATTTGATACTTCAATTGAGGGCGTGGATGCAATAGCTGCAGATACTGAAATCCGCATTGTATTTGATGCAACCAGTGCAAAAGCACATTTACATAATGCCCCTATATTAAAGAAAGCAGGGAAGATCGTTATGGATATGACACCGGCTGCGGTTGGTCCTTATGTGGTACCGTGTGTCAATATGGACAGCCTTCCGTTTGATACGGATAATTTCAATATGGTGACCTGCGGAGGCCAGGCCACGGTTCCTATCGCTTATGCAATTAATCGTGTCGCTGATTCGGAATATACCGAGATCGTGTCCGCAATTTCTTCAAAGAGTGCAGGGCCAGGTACCAGGGCCAATATTGATGAATTTACAGAGACCACATCCAAGGCATTGGAGATAGTGGCGGGATCTGATAAAGGAAAGGCCATTATTGTATTGAATCCGGCCAATCCTCCGTTGATGATGACTAACACAGTCTATGCATTGGTTAAGAATCCCGATGAGGCAAGGATAAAGGATTCAGTAGAAGCAATCGTAAAGGAAGTAAAAAGTTATGTTCCCGGCTACCGCCTGCGGGTGCCGCCGGTCCTTGATGGAAATAAGGTTACGGTTATTGTGGAAGTGGAAGGTGCGGGCGATTTTCTTCCGGCCTATTCCGGGAATCTGGATATTATTAATCAGGCTGCTGTGGCAACAGCTGAAAAGGTGGCAGGCAGGCTGTTGGGTGGAAAGAGGTAAAATGGTATGATCAGAAGAAAGGTTAAGCTTATAGATACAACCTTGCGGGATGGCAGCCATGCCGTAAGCCATAGTTTTACCGTTGACCAGGTAAAAGCAGTGGCAGAAGGATTAGATAGGGCAGGGGTAGACTTCATAGAATTGAGCCATGGAGATGGAATTGGCGGTTCCTCTATTAACTACGGATTTTCTGCTGTGGATGAACTTACACTGCTGCGTGCGGCAGGGGAAGTAATCAAAAATGCAAAACTTACAGTGCTGCTGCTGCCTGGAGTAGGCACTATAGAGAACTTAAAGCGGGCAGAGGAAACAGGAATCGGCGCGGTGAGGGTGGCAACTCATGTTACTGAAGCGGATGTATCGGTCCAGCATATACGGTATGCTAAAAGTAAAGGCCTGTTTGTCGTTGGATTTCTGATGATGTCCCATATGGCAGAACCTGAGAAGATTGTGGAACAGGCCAGAATTTTTGAAGCAGAGGGAGTCGATTATATTAATTTGGCTGATTCTGCCGGATATATGTTGCCAAATGACGTGCACAGGCGTATTGCAGCCTTAAAGGAATCGGTCAGTGTTCCAATCGGATTTCATGCCCATAATAATATGGGATTGGCCATGGGGAACAGTCTGGCTGCTCTTGAGGCAGGAGCAGAGTATCTTGACGGAACATGCAGGGGGCTGGGAGCCGGTGCGGGAAACACCCAGATGGAAGTGTTATGTGCGGTTCTTAACCGCATGGGTTATGATATTCATGCGGATATTTATCAAATGATGAATGTGGCTCAGACAACAGTGGAGCCACTGATGCATCGCCCGCAGGCAATCCGTACGGATTCCCTTATGCTGGGGTATGCAGGTGTCTATTCCAGCTTCCTGCTCCATGCGCGCCGGGCTGCTAAACAGTTTGGTATCGATATCAAAGATATTCTCATAGAATTAGGGCGCCGCGGCATGGTGGGCGGTCAGGAAGATATGATTGTTGATGTTGCTTACGAATTATCAAAAAACAGGTTTTGATTTTATAAAAATATAAAACAGACGGCTGGAAGAACACCGGCCGTCTGTTTGTCTGGTTTATGCCGAAAGCGGTGGCGGTATGAGGAAGGCCGGGATTTACCATGGGACTATGAAGCCATGTATCCACTGAATTCTAACAGAACCGCCCGCTCCCTACCCCCGTCACCCCCCGCATGCCGCACATCCCGAAGGTGTGACCGCGCATCCTCCCATGGCTGTTTCCCTGAAATCCGGAGAGAGCCGTCTCCCCACATTGTACATTGCGGCCAGCATCTCATCAAAGGGGATCAACTGCCGGACACCGCTTAGGGCCAGCTCTGCTGATGTCAGGGCATTGGCTGCGCCAATGGCATTCCGGTTCTGGCAGGGGTATTCCACCAGTCCGCCAACCGGATCGCACACCAGACCCAGAAGGTTCATCAGTGCGGTGGAGGCGCTTTCCAGGCACTGGGCCGGGGTGCCGCCCATAAGCTCCACTGCCGCGCTGGCAGCCATGGCCGAGGCTACTCCGACCTCCGCCTGGCAGCCGCCCACTGCTCCTGACACGGTGGCATTCCGCATGGCGAGATACCCAATGGCGCTGGCATTATACAGTGCCGGAAGGATGGCGCTGTCAGGGAGGTCGTGTTCCTCTGAAAGGGCTAATAGGACTCCGGGCACCACTCCTGAGGAGCCGGCTGTGGGAGCTGCCACGATCAGTCCCATGGAACTGTTAATCTCCAGCACAGCCATGGCATAAGAGATTGCCCTGGAAAGAAGTCCGCCGCAAATGGATTTTCCTTCCCGCAGATGGCGTTCCACCAGCCCGGCTCCGCCGCCGATCAGTCCGCCCATGGAAGGGCGCGGCCTTTGGATGGGCTCAGATGCCGCATTTTTCATGATAGTGAGAACCTGCTTCATCCTTTCGTCCAGCGCTTCGCGGGTGGTATCTGTCTGGCTGCACTCCCTGTGTTTCATGATTTCAGAAACAGGGCACCCGTATGTATCGCAGAGCAGGATCAGCTCCGCTCCATTTTTAAAATCCATCATCCCACCTCCCGTATCTGTATCAGCATGACATTTTCAACATCCTGATTCTCTTTGATCCTCTGCTGTGTGGCCTCCGGAAGCGAGCCGTCAAACTCCACAATGCTGTAAGCCCGGTTCCCCCTGGCTTCCCGGAAGAGTTTCATAAAAGCAATATTGACCTTTCCTTTGCTTAAACAGCTTGTGATATGGGCAGCCATGCCAATACAGTCCCTGTGGACCACGATCAGGGTATTGTATTCGCCTGAAAAATCCACTTCAATGCCGTTTATGCGCACGATCCGTATTTTCCCGCCGCCAATGGACTCGCCTCTCAGTGAAACCGTCTTTCCACTGACACCGGTCATATGGATGTCCACTGTATTGGGGTGGAGCTCCGTCTCAATCTCATTGCGGGTAAATGTCCATGTGATGTTCTGTTCGCCGGCCAGATCATATGCGTTTGGGATGCGTACGTCATCTGTGGAAAAACCCATGATCCCCCCAAGCAGTGCCCGGTCCGTGCCATGGCCTTTATATGTTTTTGCAAAAGAACCGTAAAGGATAAATTCCACCTCCCGCGCCGGCTCGCCCAGCAATTTTCGGGCCATAAGGCCAATGGAGCAGGCTCCGGCGGTGTGGGAACTGGAAGGTCCCACCATATTAGGACCCAAAACGTCAAAGATACTGATAAAAGACATAAATTTCCCCTCTTTTTCATTAAATTGAAGTGTCTTGTGCGCATGGGACAACTTTATGTACCTATTGTAGCATGGAAAATAAATAAAACAATTTCATAGATTTTATGATATAATTGAAATAAATTAATAACAAAGGAGGAGAAACGTGGAATTCAGGCAGTTAAAAACCTTTGTCACGGCGGCCCGTCTGGAAAGTTTCTCAAAGACCGCGGAGCTTTTAGGTTATTCCCAGTCCGCAGTGACGGTGCAGATACGGCTGCTGGAGGAAGAACTTGATACCAGACTGTTCGACCGTCTTGGCCGAAAGATCGCACTGACCGCCCAGGGACAGCGTTTTCTTGAGCAGAGCCAGCTGATCCTTCAGGACATCAACCAGGCAAAGGAGAGCGTCAGGGAAGAGACAGACCTGAAGAACCCGCTGCACATCGGTACGCTGGAGTCTTTATGCTTTGCAAAGCTGCCGCCCGTGCTCGGCTATTTCAGGGCAAATCATCCCCGGGTCCCGATCAAGGTCACAACAGCGCCGCCTGGGAAACTTTATGAGATGCTGGAGCAGAACCAGCTGGATCTGATATACCTTCTGGACAGGGCCAGGTATAATAAAAATTGGATCAAGGCCATGGACCGGAGGGAATCCATTGTATTTGTCACATCCCCGTGCTATTGGGGAGACCGCCCTAAAAGCATCTGCCTTAAGGACATGATAGGAGAACCATTTTTTCTCACTGAAAAAAACGAGAATTACAGGAAAGAACTGGATTCATTTCTGGAAACACAGGAATTGGAGCTGATCCCTTCCGTGGAGATCAGCAATACTGATTTTATCATTAAGATGCTAAAGGAGAATGGGGGGATTTCCTATCTTCCGGGTTTTGCCGTTGAGGAGAGCATTGGCAGGGGAGAGCTGATCCGGCTGGATGTTCGGGACCTGGACGTTATCATGTACCAGCAGATATTTTATCACAGATGTAAGTGGAAGACCCAGGAGATGGATGTGTTCATCTCAAGACTTGGGGGTGTCTCAGAAGATAAAACGTGGGGAGGGGATATTTATGGAGATCCAGTTAAAACGGGGCAGTAGCACTCCGCTGTACAGACAGCTGCGCAATAATATAAGGGATCAGATACTGTCAGGCCGGCTGGCGGACGGATTTAAGCTGCCTTCGGAGCGCCAGCTGGTGGAAAAACTGCAGGTCCACCGCAACACGGTTAAAAAGGCTTATGAAATGCTGATACAGGAAGGTCTGGTGTATGCCTCATCCAAAGCTCCCAGGGGATACTTTGTGAAAAACAGTCCGGCAGAGGCAAAGCCGGATCCTGTCCCTGAGACAAGACGGACCTTTTCCTCTCTGGACAAAAACTTTAACTACTCAGTGCGGGGACATTAAACGGGACAACTAATGCGGTGATCATGACAAGCCGTACGGATACGCCGGAGGACAAGTATGATTCTATTTTGACGGCTGTTTTAAAGGCAATGTGATCGGTTTGTGCGGGGAGCCGGGTCTTTTGGGACCTGGCTCATTTTGCGTGTTGTGAGATGGGATAAAAACGGATAATATGACAGTAAAATGCATATTTGAAACAGGATTCTACCAGAAATACCATATCCGGAAATGGTATCATTATCATGTGAAACAGATGATAATAGTTGGCCATACATTATCAGAATTGATGAAAGTGCAGGAGAAGGAGAATCAACATGAAGTCAATCGATGTATTCTGTCACCTTATGCCCAGGCGGTATGCAGAGCTGGCGATGAAAGAATCGCCCAATAAGTCACATATGTTTTTGAGAGCGTTAAAGATGCGGGCCATGTCTGATATGGAGTATCGTCAGACCGTCATAACAAAATTTCCGGAATATAAACAGATCCCCAATATTGTGTCACCGCCCGTGGAGCTGTTTGCAGGCCCGGATCAGTCGCCGGGGATTGCTGCGGTTGGCAATGATGAGATCAAGAAAATCACGGATGAACATCCGGAAAGCTATGAGGGGTTTATTGCAGGAATACCATTTAACAATGTTGCAGCTTCTATCATGGAAATTAAAAGGTGCAAAGACATGGGGGCAAAAGGAGTCCAGATTTATGCACATATGAATGGAGAGGCAATCGACCAGGAAAAATTCTGGCCTATTTATGAAATATGTGAAACGTTAGATCTTCCCATACTGATCCATCCGGTGGGAGGGCAGAAAGTACCGGAATTTCCCGCGGAGGATGCGTCAAAGTATGAACTTTGGTTTCTGATTGGATGGCCGTATCAGACTACAGTTGCCATAAGCAGGCTCGCATTTGCAGGAATCTTTGAAGATTTCCCAAATTTAAAGATAGTTACGCACCATGTGGGCGCAATGATTCCCATGTTGGAAGGGAGAATTGAAAACGGGTTAAAGATGTATGGCGGAAGGACCGCTCCGGAACTGAAAGAAAAGCTTACAAGGACCAGGATGAAAGGCAATCCCCTGGATACCTTTAAGAAATTTTATGTAGATACAGCTTCTTTTGGTTCAGCTGCCGCCATACGGTGCGGTATTGAGTTTTTCGGAAAAGATCATGTCCTGTTTGCCAGCGATATGCCTTTTGACCCGGAACAAGGGCCAGGTTATATTGACCGTACTTTAAAGGCAATAGACAGCCTGGATCTCTCGGCGGAAGATCAGTCGGCCATTTTATTTGGCAATGCAAAACGAATATTTCATGTATAATATAGGGGGAGGGTTTGACAAATGTTAAAAACCGTTAATTCGATTCTGACGAATCAGTTTTTTCTTATGTTTCTTTCAATTGCAACAGGGCTTTTGATTGGAAGGATCAAGATCAAAAGTTTTTCTCTGGGAGTGTCCGGCGGCATATTTACAGGGATTGTCATCGGATACCTGACTACCAGATGGGCTCATACGGTCTCAGAGGGCGGAGTGGGATATGCGAACGCGAAAAGGATTCTGTCCACAGGCGTTGTGGCGCAGGTGTTCTTTACCTTTTTTCTATTGCTGTTCTTGGTTTCTATCGGGCTGAAGGTGGGGAGCAGCATTGGGACGATATTTAAAAAATACGGAATGAAGTTTGTGGTGATCGGCATTTCCATTCCGGTTGTATCCATGCTTGTGGCATGTGTTCTCTATGGAAGTGTATTGTCCTCTAATCAGTCCATCACACCATTTGAGACAATTGGAATGTATGCCGGTTCCATGACAACAACCCCGGGCTACGGAACTGCTTTGGATGCAGCCGGGCATGTTGATTATGGAACTCTTTATAAAGAAGCATCGGAGGAAGATAAGGATAAAATGCTGCTGAAGATCGACCCGTCAGGCACGCTGTCAAGAACAGATACGGCAGCGTTAAACGAGGAACAGATTGCAGCGTACAAGGAAGCTGCTTCATCCGCAATCAGCCTGGGCTATACGGTTGCATTTCCTATGGGAGTATTGGTCATCGTTGTCATGCTTTCGGCCCTCCCCAAACTGTTCCGTATTGATATGGAGCGGGAAAAGGAAAATTATCAAAAAGAAATGAACGAAGTGTCCGGGGGTGGAAAGACTGCCAAAGAGCCGCCGCTTAACTTCATGGTGATGTCTCTCGTTGCTGTGATTGGTATTATTGTGGGGAGCATCACGATCCCGCTGGGCAGCTTTGGCAGTTTTTCAATGGGAGCAGCCGGCGGAGTGCTTCTGGCAGCCCTGATCTTAAGTTATATTGGCCAGATCGGTCCCGTGAATTTCAGGATGGACTCCAAGGCTCTCGGAATCATGTACCAGATGGGGCTGACATTTTTCATGGCAGTAGTCGGTCTGCGCTATGGGTACGATGTAGTTACATCCCTGATGGGTTCCGGCCTGGCTCTTGCAGTGGCAGCGATTTTTGTGGAAATGACCGCAGTGCTTGTAAGCTTTTTCATTGGCCGCAAATTATTTGGTTTAAACTGGATCATTTTGAGCGGTGCAATCGCAGGCGGGTGCACCTCTGCTCCCGGTCTTGGCGCTGCCATCAGTTCCATTGGCTCAGAAGAACCGACTGCGGGATATGGTGCCGCACAGCCATTTGCAATCCTTGCAAATGTTCTGCTTGCAACTATATTTTTTAATATTATGTTGTAAAGGTATGTTACAATGATTTTTGTATATAGGAAAACCGTGTGCTCTCGGATACGCCGGGAGTACACAATTATGTAAGGAGGTTCCTATGGAGGATTTCTGGATTGAACATCGCTATAGTTCTTGTAATTATACACTTCCGCACCATTATGAACATACATATCAGATACTGTTCCTTTTGTCGGGAAGGATCGAATATCAGGTAGGGGAAAAGACATATGAAGCTGGAAGAGGCGGGATCATTGTGCTCAATACATTGGAAGAGCATACACTTACGGTTCTGGAATATCCATATGAACGCTATATTATTCAGATTAATCCCACATTTTTCCAGAATGAAGTGCGGTATCCGGAAATCATATCCGTCTTCATAAAACGGCCCGCAGATTTTTCACATCTGCTGCACCTGACTGATCCTGTCTGGAACTATTTATATGAATTAATACTTGAGATGGAAAAGGAGTACCTTGGGAAGCGCCAATATTGGGAGATGTATGTTGGCGCTGATCTGCGCCGGATGTTTATTACCATTTTCAGAGAGTGTGCGGATATTCTTTCTGCGATGAAGATAGGAGCGGGCGCAACCATAGCATACAAGGTGCTCAATTATCTGGACCACCACTATGCCGAGGATATTTCGGTTGATAAGGTAGCATCTGCCCTATATATGAACAAGCACTATATTTCCCATGTTTTTAAGGACGAGACGGGATACAGCCTTATGGATTATGCAGTTTCTCTGCGGATGAATCGGGCTAAGGCAATGCTTACAGAGACAGACAGGAGCATTTCTGATATTGCATCCGATTGCGGGTATACAGATTTTACATATTTTTCTAAAAAATTTAAAAAACATACAAATTTATCACCGAGTAAATTCAGAAAACAATTTTACAGGAAGGAAAACAATCATGGCACATGAAAAGTTCCATTATGGATGCTTGGAAGATTTAATAAATAAGCTGAATGAACTGGATCTTTGCCTCCCCTTTGCAGAGGACACCGGTATTCTTGCAGCACCGCTTAAGGTGAGACATATAACCATGCCTAACCGCCTGGGGATCGCTCCCATGGAGGGGGCGGATTCAATGCCGGACGGATCGCCATCTGATCATACCATGCGCAGATATATAAACGAAGCAATTGGCGGCAGTGCCGTCATCTGGTTTGAGGCAATCTCCATTGTGCAAGAAGGGCGCTCCTCAAAGACACAGCTGCTTCTTTCAAGGGATAATCTGGAGAACTATAAGGCCCTGACTGAAAAAGTGAAAGAGGCCGGCAGGAAGAAAAACGGATATGCACCGTATTTGATCATGCAGGCAAACCACAGCGGACGTTATTCTAATCCGGATAACAGACCGGCGCCAATGACCGCCTACCGCCATCCGTACCTTGAACAATACAGGGCTGCCGATGACTCCTGTATTGTCACGGATGATTATTTGAAGGGACTGGAAGAAGCGTTTGGTGAAGCTGCAAAGCTGGCCAAAGAAGCTGGTTTTGATGCAGTGGATATTAAATGTTGCCACGGATATCTTCTGGCCGAACTTTCTTCCGCCTACACGAGACCGGGTAATTACGGCGGCAGTTATGAGAACCGCACCAGATTGCTGAAACATAGCATACAAGCTGCAAAGGTTTATGAGAACGATACATTCCAGGTGACCTCCAGACTGGGAATTTATGACGGATATGCATATCCCTATGGATTTGGCGTGAGTCAGACCTCCGGGCTGAGTCCGGATCTTACTGAACCGATCCGCCTTGTAAAAGAGCTGTATGAGGATTATGGATTAGCCATGGTCGATCTGACAATGGGAAATCCTTATGCTACGACCCATGTGACCAGACCTTACGACATGGGAAAATATGTACCGGATGAACATCCTTTAACAGGGATTGCCAGGATAATCCAGGGGATTGGAACTGTTAAAAATGCTGTTCCGGGAATGGTGGTATATGGCTCTGCACCTACTTACCTGAGACAATATGCGGATCTGTTTACCGCAGGCGCTGTGAAGGAAGGTTTTTGTGACGGCATGCTTTTTGGAAGAATGGCCTTTGCGGATCCCGATTTTGCAAATGAGATCATCAGATATGGAAGGATTAATCCAAAGAGGGTGTGTATGACCTGCGGTAAATGCGGGGACCTGATCAGGGCACATAAGCCAACTGGCTGCGTGATCCATGATCCTGATATATTTATGCCATTCTACAGGGATTTTCAGGAAAATAAGAAGTATCAGCCCGCTGATTTCAGAGGCTGATTTCAGAAAAAGGGAGGGAAGATCACATGAAGAAGACAGCGGTAATAACAGGCGGAAGCCGGGGGATCGGATATGCTGTGGCAAGACAGTTAGGGTTAGATGGATACCAGATCGTGATTCTGGCCACAGGAAGCCGGACGGTGTATCAGGAAGCTCTGGATCAGCTTACAAAATGTGGGATCACATGGCATTATGTACAGGGATCCATTGCCCTGGCAGAAGACAGGGAACGGCTGGTGAAGGAAAGTGTGGGACGCTTTGGCAGGATAGATATTCTTGTAAACAATGCAGGGGTTGCTCCCAGGGAGAGGAAAGACCTTCTTGAGATGACAGAGGAAAGCTTTGACAGGGTAATTGGAATTAATACAAAGGGAACTATGTTTCTGACCCAGCTTGTGGCAAAGCAGATGATCAGCCAGGAGCAGGTATTTGAGAATAAGGGGCATATCGTGAATGTGGGCTCATGTTCAGCAGAAGTTTCCTCCATTACAAGAGGAGAATATTGCATATCCAAGGCAGCGGTTTGCATGCTGACAACCCTCTTTGCAGACCGTCTGGCATCAGAGGGGATTGTTGTGAACGAAGTGCGTCCGGGCGTGATCGCAACAGATATGACCAGCGCCGTTACTGATAAGTATGACAGGATGATAGCCAATGGAGGGATGCCCATTGCGCGTTGGGGAAAGCCGGAGGATGTGGCACAGATGGTGAGCCTGTTTTGTTCAAACAAGGTTCTTTATACAACGGGCAATTATATTGACGTGGATGGCGGTTTCCATATAAAACGTCTGTAAGGGGAACAAATATGAATGTACAGGAACTTATAATTGAACATATCGTTATAGGAAGCGGAGCAGCAGGCTTTCAAGCCGCATTAAAGCTTCACCAGGCAGGAGAGACAGATCTTGCGGTTATAACAGAAAATATAAAAGCTGGGACTTCAAGGAATACCGGCTCAGATAAACAGACCTACTATAAACTGTCCCTTGCGGGTGCGGATCGGGATTCAGTCCGCACCATGGCAGAGGACTTGTTTGCCGGCGGATGTGTGGACGGGGATCTGGCTCTCTGTGAGGCCGCGTTGTCCACAAGATGCTTTTTTTGCCTGGCTGATCTGGGAGTTCCGTTTCCCTGTACGGAATATGGGGAGTTCATGGGCTATAAGACAGATCACGACAGAGGAAGAAGGGCTACCAGTGCCGGACCTTATACTTCCAGGCTTATGACGGAATGTCTGGAAAACGCCGTGAAAAGGCAGGGGATCCGGATCCTGGACGGTCTGCAGGTGATCCGTCTTCTTGTAAGGGAGAAGCGGTTATATGGGATTTTATGCTTAGACAAGAACAATAAAATGGAAGTCTCCTACCTAATCATCTGGTGCAGGGATGTGATTTTAGCAACAGGCGGGCCTGCCGGCATGTACCACGACAGTGTATACCCCATGTCACAGCTTGGAGCCAGCGGTATGGCGTTTGAAGCTGGGGCGATAGGCAAGAACCTGACGGAGTGGCAGTTTGGAATGGCGTCACTGAAACCCCGATGGAACGTCAGCGGGACTTATATGCAGGTACTTCCCACATTTATATCCACAGATGCCGAAGGAAAAGATGAAAAGGAGTTTCTTCTGGATCATTTTGAGACACCGGAAGAAATGCTTTCCCTTATTTTTCTAAAAGGATATCAATGGCCCTTTGATGTGGATAAAATGTTTGGCGGATCCTCACTCATTGATCTGCTGGTATATCAGGAGACCATATTAAAGGGAAGACGGGTATATCTTGATTTTACAAGGAATACAGGGGGACACCCAATCCGATATGACCAGCTGGCGCCGGAGGCATATGCGTATTTGAAACAGGCGGGGGCATTGGCAGGGACACCCATTGAGAGGCTGAATCAGATGAATAGGCCGGCAATCGGTTATTATGGGGATCATGGGGTGGATCTATATCAGGAGAGACTGGAGATAGCTGTCTGCGCCCAGCACAATAACGGAGGGATTTCAACGGATTTTCATTGGGAAACCGATATCCACGGACTGTTTGCAGTGGGTGAAGTCTGCGGCAGCCACGGAGTCACAAGGCCGGGAGGGACTGCACTGAATGCCGGTCAGGCCGGAGCTGTGCGGGCAGCGGAGTGGATCCGTCAAAGGAAGCTTTATGATCTGCGTCAGGGAGGATGGCCGGAGAAAGATGGGAACAAGCAGAGAGAGGCGGAACATGCTCTAAGAGGAGATGCATACCGGTTCATAAAAATCCCGGAGCTTGCATGCGGAACGGAAACCCTTCAGGATTTATGGCTGAAGGCAGCAAAACGGATGAGCGCATACGGAGGAATGATACGGGAAGGGAGACAGATCCAGGCGGCGCTTTATGATACAAGGAGAGAACTGACAGAATACCTGCACCTTGTAAAACGGCCTGGGATGAACCAGCTGCCTTTGTTCTACAGACTGCGGGATATGCTCATATCTCAGATGGTATACCTGTCGTCCATGCTGGACTACTGTAAAAGCAGCGGAGGAAGCAGGGGGTCGGCCCTGTATACAGATGGAAATGGCAGGAAACCGGACAGCAGACTGCCGGATCTGTTCAAATGCACCCTTGATAACGGATCCCATGCAGGCATGATTCAGGAAGTTATCTGTCAGGGTACTGAATGTGAGATTGAATGGCGTCCGGTCCGGCCTGTTCCGGAGGTGGACTATTTCTTTGAAAATCAGTGGAAACTGTACCGTGAGAGGATAATGTTGTGAATACGATTTCCGGTAGAAATAAAATACAAAATTTGATATACTTTCCTCAAACACGTTTGGGGGATTCATATGAAAAAGAGAATGGAATTGCCGCAGAAAATGCGGTTTAAAATATTGATCCTTTGTCTGGCCTGCACCATGACGGCCCTTCTTTTGCAGACCTGGCTGTTTAACAGGAAATCCTCCACTCTGATCTACAATCAGGCGAAAAAGGAGAGCTTCAGTCTGCTGCGGAATATGCAGGATGATCTGTTCACGATCCTCAAATCCATGGAAAATAATATCATAAAGGTCTACAACCGCCAGCAGCTGATCCGGGATTTAAAGGAAAAGGAATCCATTTCCCTGCTGAGGGACAAGTATTACAGGGAGTCCTATAACATTGCCATGGAATGCTTTGACACCTCCGATGGAGTGGTTGCTCTGTATCTTTATAACGGGGAGGATGAGATCATCAGCACATACCGCAGGGCCGTAACCCCGCGCCATAATTATCCCCTGGATATTTACGAACATGCAGAGGAGAACAATGCGGATCTGGTCAGGCAGTATGCCCATTCGGACGAGACAACCATGCTGGTCTCCAGCTATTTTAACCCATACCGTGATACGGATATTATCCGGCTTGTGATGAAGCTGTATAATAACAGCAATACAAGCCAGATGATCGGTTACATTGCATGTGATGTGGACAGCAAGATATTCCGGTACAGGATGGAGAAATTCATTACGGACAGCGATATGTTTATGTGGCTTCAGCCCGTGGGGGACCGGGCGGCCGTATCCGTGGGCAGTCTGGGGGAAAATGACCGGAAGCTTTTTGACGGGATATCAGACCATTTACGCCGGGGAGAACAGGATTTCAGCCTTCCCACAGGCGGCAGCCAGAGAGTCTTTTTCCAGGTGGAACAGAACAAATATAACTTAAGTGCGTATGCGCTGATGCCCCAGGCACTGCTGGCAGCCAATCAGCGCACTCTGACGGCCAGCCTTTTCACCATAGCGGCCGTGATGCTGGTGATCACCCTGGTGTTCACCTTCCTCTGGTCCAAGAGCCTGACCCGTCCCTTGGAGGAACTGACGGAAATGACGGACCGGATCAAAAAAGGGGAGACAGACCTGCGCGTAGCGGTGAAAAAACATGATGAGATAGGGGCGCTGGGGCAGAGCTTTAACGAGATGCTGGATCAGATCGAAGCTCTCCTTGTCAGGGAGTATGAGACAAAGCTGCTTTTGAACCGGGCGGAGTATAACGCACTCCAGGCCCAGATCAATCCGCATTTTCTGTATAATACCCTGGATACCATGAGCAGTATTGCCCAGGTCCGCCACTGTGATGAGGTAAGCCATCTGTGCCAGTCCCTGTCCAATATTTTCAGGTACAGTTTGGATATGAAGAATCCATTTTCCACGGTTGCCAAAGAGATCGTGCACCTGAAGAATTATATCTATGTGATGGATGTGAGGATGAGGGATCATGTGGCCTATGAATTTGATATAGATGATGAAGTCCTAAAGGACACGGTCCCAAGGATCTGTGTACAGCCGCTGGTGGAAAATGCCTTAAACCACGGACTGCGCAATGTGAGAGGGGAAAAACACGTTGTGATCCGGGCCAAGGTACAGGAGGATAATCTGATCATTGCCGTGGAGGACAACGGAGTGGGGCTGGAGAACGCGGAGGAACTGAACCAAAAGATGAAGGAAAATGATCTGGATCTGGTGGAGCGGGGCAATTCCATCGGTCTGATCAATATAAACGCAAGGGTAAAGATGCTGTACGGCGATTCCTATGGAATACGGGTGGAGAGCGCGCCGGGGACAGGGACACGGGTGTACCTGACAGTAGCAAGACTGACAATGGGGGAGGTTGAACAGTGGAAAAAGAAGTCTATAAAGTCCTGATAGCGGATGATGAATACTGGACCAGGGAAAAGCTGTGTTCCATGATCGACTGGTCCAGATATTCCCTTTGCTGCATGGAACCGGCAGCGGATGGGGAAGAAGTGCTCAGGCGCATTGAAACAGATGAGCCGGATATTCTGATCACGGATATCAACATGCCCTTTATGAATGGGGTAGAGCTTCTGGAGATCATACATGATAAATACCCGGATATTATTACTTTTGTGGTCAGCGGTTATGATGATTTCCAGTATGTAAAGGATACGTTCATGGCCGGGTCCATCAATTATCTGGTAAAACCCATCACCAGGATCGATCTGGTGAATGCCCTGTCCAGGGCATTGGAGATCATCAGCACCAGGAAGGCTCATGCCAGGGCCCGGGAGGAGCAGCAGATCCAGCTGTTAAAAGCAGCCTCCCTTTTACAGGACAGGGAGTTCAGCCAGCTTCTTGAGCGGGAGGGTTCCTCCTTCACCCCGATCATCACCATCAACAATGACATGGACTTTGCAGGGATGAGCCTGATGCTGGTGAAGATCCACGATATGGGCAATCTGGTCAAACGGTATGGGCATGATATGAACCTTTTGTCCTACTCTGTGAAAAAGGAGATACGGCGGTGCCTGAAAAGCGATGCCCCGTTTGTGTTCAACCATATATACCGCCCCAATGAATTTGCCATTGTGTCGGAGCTGGACAACCGGGAGCTGACCGACAAGGCCAGATACCTTATGGTCCAGCTAAAGCCCCTGCTCCAGTCAACCATCACCATCATGCTCAGCGGCCACTCCTATTCCATGGACAGTATCCATGAGGCATATATCCAGGATATCTCCATGCTGATGACGCGTACCTACACGCCGGAGGATGTGCTGCTTGTGCCGGGGCGCTCCGGGATTTCCGGTGGAAACCGTAATATAAGCAGCCGGTTCGGCGACAGCCAGGTCAGGGAACTGAAGGAACTGATACGAAAAAAGAACCGGGCAGCCATTGAGAACCTGGTGTTCCAGGGAACCGGACTTGACTGCTGCGCCCAAGATAAGTGGGAATATCTGGAGGTAAAGCAGACGGTCAAACGTATATTGAATACATTTCCGGAGACGCTGGGCAGCAGTCTGTCCGCGGAGGAGACTGCTGTTTTGGAACATATGATCCACATGTCGGACCGGACGGTGGAGCGCCTGGATGCAGGCATTCTATGCGATGGGGTGCGCGATGTGATCGAGTACTGCATGTCTGTGGGATATGAGGAAGCAGTCCATACGGTGTCCGACATCATGCGCAGAGCCGCCGCGTACATAGATGAGCATTACAACGAGGATCTTAGTCTCTCCGCCCTGGCAAAACAGTTCGGAATGGAGAGCACCTATTTTTCCAAAACATTCCGACAGGAAACAGGGGAGAACCTGATGCTGTATATCACCAGGAAAAGGATGGAAAAGGCCGACAGCTATATCCGTGAAAGCGAGATCAGCCTGACTGAGATCGCGTTTATGGTGGGATATGATGACTACGCATATTTCAGCAGGGTGTTCAGAAAATATTTTGGACGAAGCCCGAGAGATTACAGGAACGCGGTGCAGTGTCCGGAACCATCGGGCCACACCATAGCAAATTCCGGCGATATACGGAGGGATTAGATTGGAAGGGAAGAACAGCATTGGATCACCGGTGCATGTGTATGGGCGGCGGCCGCAGGCGGCCGGCAGGACAGGAACGGCCGGCAGGATGAGTGCGGCCGGCCGGACAACGGCATTCAGCCGGATCATAACAGCCTGCATCATTGTATCTTTGTTTTTGTCAGGATGCGGAAAAAAGGCGGAGGCCGTTGCAAAGGAGTCGGATGCGGTAATCCTGACCGTGCTGGCAGGTCAGTCCACCTCAGACGCGGGCATGGAGGATATGATCGATGAGTGGATGGAGGAACATTATCCCGATGTCAAGCTAGAATGGGAATGTGTGGACTGGGGAGAGAGCTTTGATGCGCAGGTTCGCTCCAGATTTGCGGCAGGGGATGTGCCTGATATCATTGTGGGAAAAGCGCAGGATGTAAAAGCGTATGTGGGGACCGGCAATCTGGCTCCTATTGCAGAGTCCTGTTCGGCTATGATCAAACAGGATGCCCTGGACCTGGTTACGGTGGACGGCACGGTATATGGACTTCCTTTTAATGCATGGTATCAGGGGGTACTTTACAATAAGAAGATTTTCAACACATATGGACTGGAAGTGCCTCAGACCAGGGAGGAACTTTTAAAGATACAGGAGATATTAACGTCCCGCGGTCTTACCCCCTTTGCCGGACATTTCCAGGAGAGCTGGAACCTGGGCAATACCACCATGCAGTTTATGATGAATGAGGTGTTCTGCGATGAGCCGGACTGGGGAGAACAGTTCCGGAAGGGAAAGGTGAATTTCTCGGACAGTCCGGCTATGAGGCGGTGTCTGGAGAACAACCGGAATATTCTGGAACATTCCTGGGAGGATGCACTGAGTATTGACCAGTATGAGAGTGATAACCGGTTTGCCGGCGGACAGGCGGCTATGTACCTGACCGGCTCCTGGTCTTTGCAGTTTGCCAACCAATATAACCGTGGTGATGAATTTGGGATATTTCCCTATCCCAATGAGCACGGGGACGCCAGGCTTTTGCGCGAAACCAATATGACTTTTATGAAAAGCGCCCGCACCGGATACGATGAACTGATCACTGAATTGTTCATGGGCATATTTTCCGATCAGCAGCTTCAGAGTGAGATCCTTGACTATACGCAGACGCAGCCCACCGTAAAAGGATTTGAGCCTGAATACAGGAGCTGCATTCAGGATGATATCGATTATTACGAACAGAGCGGTCAGGTGCTGGATGTGACCATTGGCAATAACCAGCTGGTGTGGTCCTACCAGAATGCGGTCGCAGCCCAGCAGCAGCTTTGGCTGCAGGGAAAGAAAAGCCTGGAGGAGGTTCTGGAATTTGCGGATGATAACCGGGCGGAGAGTATGAATGAGTGATATCTATATAAATACGGTCAATATAAGCGGAGTTGTACATTTCACAAAAATGTGCAACTCCTTTTTCAATTTAGTCCTATTTGTTCATGTCGGAAAAAAAGTATACTTGGTATATCAAAAACATCATGTGTAAGCGCCCCAAGGACGGACGCTAAGTGCTCATAACGAGCCACTGCACTAAGTTCGAGGGAGACCTCACTAAGTGCCAGTGACATGTATCGCACGTAAGCGCCCAAAAGACGGACGCTAAGTGCTCATAACAAGGAGGAACGTTCATGAAAAGAAAACAGGTATTGGGTGTATTGGCAGCAATTACGGCGTCCTGTGTATTGGCAGGATGCGGGGGGAGTTCCGGCGGGACACAGACCGCGGCACCGGAAAAGACTGAAGGGGCACCGGCCGCAGAGGCAGGAAGCAGCGAAGCGGCGCAGCCGTCCGGATCTGATGAAAAGGTTACGCTGACCGTGCTGGCGGGGCAGTCCACCACGGACGCCGGTATCGAGGATATGATCGATGAGGCTCTGGCTGAAAAATATCCCAACATCACCCTGGAGTGGGAATGTGTGGACTGGGGAAATGATTTCCAGCCAAAAATGCAGCAGTACCTCCAGTCGGGGCTTCCGGACATTATGATCGGAAAAGCGCAGGATGTGGCGACCTACGCTCCTTTGGGAGTGCTTGGTACCATTGATGATACATATCTGGACCGTGGCCTGGACGCAGCCAGGGAAAATGTGACGGTGGATGGAAAGACATACGGAATGGTTTACAATGCCCTGTATCAGGGAGTTTACTACAACAAGGCCATGTTTGAGGAAAATGGATGGGAGATCCCCAAAACACAGGATGACCTGCAGAAGATCATAGATGACTGCAACGCAAAAGGGATTACGCCATTTGCAAGCCATATGGTAGATACCTGGTCCATCGGCAATGTGACCATGCAGTTTGCCATGAACGATGTATTTAACAAGGACCCGGAGTGGGGAGATAAGTTCAGGGCAGGAGAGGTATCCTTTGCTGACAGTAAGGAGTTTCAGACCGCTTATGAGTATAATAAGCTGATTTTTGACAATACCTTTGCCAACACATTCAGCATGGAGCAGACTGACTGTGATGCCAGGATGGTGCAGGGGGAAGCGGCTATGAAGGTTTCCGGTTCCTGGTCCATCCAGAACTTCCTGGATATTGATGATGCCTTTGAGTTTGGTATCTTCCCGTTTCCCAACCAGACAGGGGATTCCAAGCTGATATTTGAGCCCAATATTACCCTGATGACAAGTGCAAAGACCGAACATCCGGACGCTGTTAACTGTGTTCTGGATCTGCTGACCTCCGACAAGGAGCTGGCTGTGGAAATCTATGATTATACCAAGACTGCCTCCATGCTGAAGGATGTGACACCGACCTTTGAGAATCCCAGTCAGGAAGATATTGATAAGTATGCTGCCGATGATATGATCGTGGACGTTACTCTGGGCAACAACCAGCTTGTATGGGGAGGATTCCAGGAAGAGAACGCAAAGGATATCGCCGCATGGCTTCAGGGCGATGAAACCTTTGAGGATGTTCTGGCCGCATCCGATGCAAGGGTGGATGCCAGTTCCGCAACCAAATAACATACCAGCGTTGCAGCCAAATAAAATGAAAGGCGCGGTTATAATAACTGCGCCTTACTATGTACTCGCGCTGAACTGTACTGATCTGTCTGGCATGAAAGGGGATAATGAGGATGCCTAAAAATAAAAGCGAAATAATGGGCAGAAAACTCTTTTTGCAGTATCTGCTTCTGGTTCTTCCCGGCTTTATCATATTTACGATCGGGTTGATCCTCCCGCTGCTTCTGTCGTTCCGGTATTCGGTGACAAGCTGGGACGGAATCTCACCGGAAAAGGTATTTGTAGGATTCAGGAACTATATGGACCTGTTTAAGGATGATAATTTCCGAAGCGCATGGTGGTTTACCATTAAATTCACCATAGGGAACACTCTGATCCAGAATGCTGCAGCCCTGCTGTTTGCAGTGGCCCTGGACAGCGGGATCCGCTGCAAGAAAATATACAGGGCAGCCTTTTTTATTCCCTGTCTCATCAGTGCCGTGATCGTGGGCTTTGTGTGGCTTAAAATGTTTTCCAACGTGCTTCCGGCTGTGAATGACTGGCTGGGAACCAATTTTAATTTTATGCTGTTCGGCAGTGGAAAAACCGTTCTCTGGGGGCTTTTGATCGCCAACAACTGGCAATGGATCGGATACTGGATGTTGATCTATCTGGCCGGTCTCCAGTCTGTGCCCTCCGATCTGTATGAGGCCGCCAAGGTGGACGGAGCCGGAGCAGTAAAACGGTTTTTTAACGTAACCATCCCCATGCTGGCACCCGCCATTACCATCTGTGTGGTGGGCATTACCACCGGCTCCCTGAAGGTATATGACCTGCTGGTATCATCCACCAAGGGAGGTCCGGGGCGGGCGTCCACATCCGTGATCTACCAGACTTATACCACGGCCATCAACGGCAGGCAGTATGGATACGGTTCCGCAATGACAGTTACCCTGGTGGTGGCCCTGCTTTTGGTGGCCCTGATCCAGGTGAAGGGACTTAAAAGTAAGGAGGTTCAGGCGTGATGAAAGGATTGAAAAAGGACAGAACGGAAAAGGAAGAAAAGATCCGCCAGCCCTATACCAAAACAACCGCTGTGGTCCAGGTGCTCATGACCATGCTGGCGGCTCTTTTCCTGGCCCCCCTGTTTATCATTGTCAATTACTCTTTTAAGACAAAGAAGGAGCTGTATATCAACAGCCCACTGTCGCTTCCGCAGTCATTTCAGCTGGATAATTATGTGAAAGCCATCGATAAGTTGAATATGGGAACTACCTACATCAACACCTTTATCTATACGGCGGTCAGCGTATTCGTGCTTGCCATGCTGTGCGGCATAACGGCGTGGGCCATTGCGCGCTGCAAGCACAGGTTCTTTAAATTCTGCTACATATATTTTATTGTAGGAATCCTGATACCCTACCAGGCATTGTTCCTTCCCATCTATACCATTGGTTTTAAAATGCATTTGACCAACACAAGATTCGGCATTATTTTCATGTATGTGGCAACGGGCATTTCCTTTGGCGTATTCCTCATGAACAGTTTTATGTCCACGGTTCCGGTGGAACTGGAGGAAGCGGCCAGGATTGACGGGTGTTCTGTGTTTAAAACGTATTTTTCAATCGTGCTTCCCCTGCTAAAGCCAGCCATGGCAACGCTGATCATCATGCAGGCCTTTCAGATCTGGAACGATTACCTGCTGGCCAGTCTTTATGTGAGCAAAAAACAGCTGAAAACCCTTACCGTGGCGATCCAGTCCCTGTTTTCCGCCCAGACCAGCGATTATACAACGGCCATGGCCGCGATCGTACTGTCGGTGCTGCCCATTGCAGTCCTGTTCATGTGTCTGCAAAAGTATTTTATCAAAGGAATGACCGTGGGCGCCGTTAAGGGATGAGTGCGCCGCGTCAGGAGCATTTCCCGTCAGGAGCATTTCCTATCAGGAGCATTTTCCATCAGGAGGATATCAGAATGGATACAATATTAAAAGAATACACACTGGGAGACATGACGGCGCGTTATCTGCTGGATGAAGATCAGCACGCGGGCCTGGAGCTGTATCCAACCCATATGCCGGTCCCGGCCTACAGAAAGAAGAAGGCAAAGCTGGACGGTATGGTGCAGCTTAAGCTGGCCGGAGACGTCTACAACGGAGCATATGCGCCGGGCAATACGCTGCGCAATGGCGGGAGCGTGGACCAGCTTCATTATAAAAGCCAGGAAACGGTGGAGGAAAAGGATTCCCTGACAGTCATTACGCATCTGAGGGATGACCGGGGCTGCGGGATCAGGCATTTTCTGCACTGGGAACAGGGCATGCCCTGGGTCAGGATGTGGAATGAGCTGACCAATGAAAGCCGGGAAACCATTTTGCTGGAGATGATCTCCAGTTTTTCCCTGACCGGTATCTCGCCGTATCTGGAGGGAGATTGCCACGATCAGATTCAGGTACACCGCCTGATGAGCCGGTGGAGCCAGGAGGGAACCCTCCTCACCCAATCCATGGAGGAACTGCAGCTGGATACGTCATGGAACATGGAGTCGGTCCGGTGTGAGCGGTTTGGTCAGGTGGGATCCCTTCCGGTCAACCACTATTTTCCGTTCCTGGCCATGGAGGACAGGAAAAACCATGTGTTCTGGGGCGTTCAGCTGGCGCATGGCGCATCCTGGCAGATGGAGGTTTACCGCATTGATGAGAATATTGCAGTCAGCGGCGGACTTGCGGATCGGGAGTTTGGGCATTGGATGAAACAGGTTGGCCCGGGCGGACATTTTACAACGCCGGAATCAATTGTCACCGTATGTAACACGGACTCCATCGACATCCTCACCGGACGGCTGACGGAGGCAGGACAGAAGGCGGCGGACAATGGGCCCGGAATTGAACAGGAACTTCCCATGGTATTTAACGAATACTGCACCACATGGGGATGTCCGTCCCATGAGAACATTGTGGAGATATTACAAACAGTCAGGGAAAAGGGCTTTACCTATTTTGTGATCGATTGCGGGTGGTACAAGGAGGACGGTATTCCCTGGGATATCAGCATGGGGGATTACAATATTTCAAAGACACTGTTTCCGGGAGGGCTGGAACAGACCGTGAAGGCGATCAAGGAGGCAGGGCTGAAGCCGGGAATCTGGTTTGAGATTGAAAATGTGGGAAAGGCGTCCATGGCCTACCAGATGGAAGAACACCTCCTTCACCTGGACGGCAAAGTGCTGACCACCACCAGGCGCAGGTTCTGGGACATGAACGATCCGTGGGTGGAGGAGTACCTGAGCGAACGGGTGATCGGAATGCTTAAAAGATATGGGTTTGAGTATATGAAGATCGACTACAATGACACCATAGGAATGGGCTGTGACGGCTCAGAGTCCATCGGGGAAGGCCTGCGGAAAAATGTGGAAAAAACCTATGAGTTTCTGGATAAGATCAAAAGGGAGATCCCCGGCATTGTTCTGGAAAACTGTGCGTCCGGCGGACACAGGCTGGAACCGCGCTTCATGGCAAGTACCAGCATGGCATCCTTTTCCGATGCCCATGAATGTGAGGAGATCCCCATTATCGCAGCCAACCTCCACCGGGCGATCCTGCCAAGACAGAGCCAGATCTGGGCCGTGATCCGGGAACAGGATTCCGGGAAACGGATCGCGTACTCCATTGTAAGTACATTTTTAGGGAGATTATGCCTGTCCGGAGATGTGACAAGGCTGACGGAAAGCCAGTGGGAAGTCATTGACCGCGGAATGAAGTTTTACAAAAAGCTGGTGCCCATCATCAAGCATGGCCAGTCGTACCGCTTCGGACCTGCCGTAGGCAGCATCCGCCATCCAAAGGGATGGCAGGCAGTGGTGCGCGTGGGAAGGGACGGAGGGCAGGCCTGTGTTATCCTTCACACATTTGACGGCAGCCTGCCGGAACGGATCAGCATAGACCTGCCCCAAGGGTGCCCGGAGACTGTACAGGATATGTATTCGGATACGGATGAGGCGGTCACTGTGGAACAAGGCTGTCTGTGCTGGGTGCCTTCTGATAACAGGAAGGCGGCGGCGGTGCTGCTTGGGACGTAATGATTAATAAGTGTACTCTCGGAGTCTCCTCGGCACCCATCTTTGCGGCTGATTTTCCGCCAGTCGCACACAAATTTAATCAACGTACACGCCGTGTACCCTTCATAAATTGGTGCACAACTGACAAAAAATCATCTCACAAATCTGAGTACCAGGAGATTCCGAGAGTACACATAAATGCTTAGTAACAAAAACACATACCATTCCAGGGATATCTGTGCGGAATGATATGTGTCTTTTTATTGCCAGCATGACCAAACTTGAAAGGCTTTTTAGATAATCTCTCCATCTTCCCTATCTGTCTTATTTACAAAATCCAAGTGATATAGTTTTTCCCAATGGTTAATATTTAAGGTTCCCCTTGTGAGATGAATTGCTAAAATACAGCAATTTTCATCCTTTTCATTGTTCGCCATATCGTACCAGTTAGCAAAAGCTGTACGAAGTTTTGTTCTTATTTCTGCATTTTGGGGGTCAAGTACCCAACCAAGGCTTTCCCCTACTCCCATAGCAGTAAACATCTCCGAGGAGAGCGCAACCGCAACCTCGGCATTTTGTTCTATTTGCAACATTTTATTTGATTTTCCATATGTAACAATATAAAATGTGCAGTCTTCATAATAGGCATCCACACACCGGACAGCCGGGCGAGGCTTTCCGTTAGTACCCGATTCCCGGGCGATCGTTGCAAGGGAAATAAGATTATCTTTTCCGTTACCAAACTTCTCATCAAGTAATTTTAATCCTTCTTCGTACATACTCGTCATTATAATGTCTCCTATCTATAATGGGAAAAATAATCAAACTGATTTAGCAGGATTGTAAGGCGAAGCCCAATAATACTGTCAAGATTAGAGAAGCTGACATGGATCAGGTTCTCTATTTTTGCGATCCTGGCATGGAGGGTGTTGACATGGATGAATAGCTTTTCGCTTGTTATTTTATAGGAAAGCTCATTGGAGAAAAAGTATTCCAGGGTAAGATACAGGTCCGAGGAATGCTTTTTGTCGTAATCCACAATGGGTTTTAAATAGGATTGATACAGTTCATTGAGGTAGGCGTCATTGATATTGCCGTTGCTGTCAGTGAACAGTTTGATGATCCCCAATTCCCCGTATACCAAAAGACACACATTGTCCTGTTTGTTTTTTGCGTAATTGATGGTAAAAGCAGCTTCATTAAAGGCCCTTCTCAGATCCCAGTAATGGTGCAGGTCACTGATCCCCATGATGAAATGGGAGGAATTAAAATAGGTGGAAAGGGCATCGTATAACTGTGCGCCCATGGCCTTGATGGAGGGGACCTTATCATCGATCAGGATGACCCATTGTTCCTTATATAAAAAGACCAGGAATTTATTATTGTATAACTTGATATGTTTTAAATGATTGATAAATCCGGTCAGCAGTCCCACATTGTTAAAGATATTTAAGTCCTTGCGGCTGTTGATCAAAAGCAGGTAATAGCTGCCGCTGAGCTCCGTGTTCAGGCTCAGGCCGATCTGCTTTTTTCGGGCGCGGTCTTCGTGGGACATATCCAGGAGACTTTCAAAAACAACACTTTTAAAATAATAATTTGATTTCTCAAATTCAGCGGTAATACTGTTTTTCAGAGAATAGATGGACTCGATGGTCTCCAGCCGGCAGATCAACTCCGGGGGCAGTGTCTCCGTAAAGGATCGGTATTTTACAATGATAAAAAATGCGGAGGTAAACTTTGAAATATGGGAGGGAATGATAAAATACTGATACTCCCCGTTAATGGCAGTGTCCTGGTATCTGTAGCCGTTCATTGTAACGCCGTTAAAGTTTTCGCCAATGGGAATGCGGTGGTGCAGGGCGCTGACCCTCAGGTTATACAGTTCCGTGTTCCAGTTATTATCGTTTGAGCTGTCCTGAAGCCGCAGGTTGTAATCTGCAATGGCGATGGTGATCTGTGTCAGGTTGTGTACGATCTCACACAGACTGTTGAGGGTATAGTTTTTGGACAGGTAATTGATGATGGAGTTCTGGAAATTCTGGTTCTCAACAAGGTACTGAGTCTGATTGTTGATGACCAGATTCTGGATCAGGACGATCATATCACGCCACGGAACATTGTCCTCTATAAATATAAGGGGAATATGATAATTCATCAATAAGTTTTTCTGTTCCGTGGTAATATATTCTTCATACAGCTTATGTGTGATGACACCGGAGATCTGCTTCTGGTGCAGGGTATTGATGAACTTTTCAGTGAGGCAGGTGCGCATAAAACGGCTTATGATCAGGATATCCCCTTCATGGAGCCAGTCGTCAATATCCTCCACATCCATAACGGTTGCGCTTTTTATGACACGCTGAAGTCCCTGTTGTGTTATGACCGTATCACAGGAATACATTTGCTTTGTATTGAGAAGATCCCTTATGGAAACCTCCTTGAAATCATTGTGAAACGTATACTTTAATGAATTATCTCCCATCATATCCACCGCCTTATCTGAGATTATATCATTGTTCCCTGAACATGCAAAGATGATAATTTAAACTTAAATAGAAAAGACCGGAAAATGAATTGGTGATTCATATAAAAACAAAACTGTAATTTTGTAGATATACACAATAGAAAAAACAGTATCAACAGATTATACTGGTTTTAAAAATCAGACCTCTCAGCGGGGCGGAACATAGAATCATCACGTAGAATCATTACATAGAATTGTCACTTAGAATCATCACATAGGAGAAACGATATGGAGAGCCAAGGCAACAGAACGTATACTTTACAGGAGTTATGCAGATTTCTTATCCCGTCTGTATTGGGAACAGTGATCTTTCTGCTTCCCATCCAGTGGCAGGGGAATATGACCATACTCATTGGCATCATTACGGATCTCATGCAAAAGCTGTTAGCCCCTGTGATCACCACTGTGGTGGTAGCAGCCATTGTCCTGTCGGCAGTATGCTCCACTGTCAGACGGTTCCTGAAGCCGGCCTGGATCGTGGAAAGTGAACGCTGGAACAGCCTTTTTTCCTGTAATACGTTCTATTATGTATGCCGTGTCCTGGGAGCTGTGTTTGCGGTCATGGTTTACTTTGGAGCTGGCTTTCATGTTGTGATCTCTCCGGATACGGGCGGGACCATGTTGAATCTGCTCAAGACCATTACCGTGTGGTTTATGGCAGCGGCATTTCTGATTCCGCTGCTGACGGATTTCGGGATCATGGACTATGTGGGGACCATGCTGCGCAGGGTGACCAGGCCGGTATTCCGCCTGCCGGGAAGGGCGGCGGTGGATCTGCTGGCCTCATGGCTGGGGAGCAATACGGTGGGGGCGGTCCTCACCATTAAGCAGTACGAGCGTGGATATTACACGGCCAGAGAGGCTATTGTGATCGCGTGCTGCTTTTCCGCCGTATCCCTGCCATTCAGCCTGGTGATCGCTGCCATGATCGGAGTGGATCATCTGTTTGTTCCCTTTTATCTCATTGTCACAATTACCGGAGTGTTGAGCGCGGCCGTTATGATCCGGATCCCGCCCCTTTGCCTGTATCCGGAGGAGTTCTGCCCGGACGTGGGCAAGCAGGTGAAGGAGGAAGAACTGGAAGGATACACCATGCACCAGTGGGCATTGAAGCTGGCTGTTGAGAAGGCGGCAAAGGGACCCGGTCTGAAACAGATCCTGGTCAGCGGACTGGATACATTTATGGGGATCGTGTTCCAGACAGCGCCCATTGTAATGGCCTTCGGAACCATTGCCTGCATGGTGGAGGCGTATACACCGGTATTTGAATGGCTGTCCATTCCCTTTGGATACTATCTGCAGTTACTTGGGATTGAGGATGCCTTTTCTGTGGCGCCTGCAACCATCATCGGGTTTATCGACATGTTCCTGCCCTCCATTCTGCTGGCAGGGGTGGGGAGCTTAAAAACAAGATTTGTATTGGGCGCATTGTCGTTGGTCCAGATCATATATATCACCGAGATCGGATCCATCCTGATCTCCTCAAAGGTGCCGGTCAAACTAAAGGATCTCTGCTGTATATTCTTAGAGAAGACGGTGCTGGCATTGCCGATCATTATTTTGCTGACAAAAATGTTCCGATTATTTTAGGTGAGGTTATAGATAGTATGATAAAAAGAGAAGCCAGATGGAAACTTTTAAAAATTGTTCTGATCCTTTATATGGTGTACGCCGCCGTGCGGATGGTATTTTACGGACAGGGTAGCTTGCAAAGCGTTATATTTGACCTGGGCAGGATTGTGCTGCTGGTGCTGTTGTTGTGGTGGCTTAATATCAGATCCGCGCCGCCTGGGGAATGAATCTGTATGAGTATATAGAATGGGACTGTTGCCTTGACAGTCTCATTTTTTTGATATTTTCACGTTGGTGATTCATACATTCTTTTGATCGTGACTTTGTATGTCCGACCAATGTATTTCCGGACCCATTTCCCCTAAAATAAAATCACGCAATGCAGTACTGGAAAATGCAAACAAAAAGAAGAGGAAGGTGAATTAAAAATGGGAGGAACCCAAAAGAAGAAAAAGGAAAAGAAGGGCCTGAATTCGTATGTTGTTATATTTGCAGTCATTGTGCTGATGGCCCTTCTGACCTGGTTTGTACCTGGCGGAGAATACGAACTGGATGAAGCCGGTTATGCAATTGCAGGAACGTACAGGGAACTGCCCGCCAATCCCCAGGGACTGTGGGATGTGATCACGGCGCCGATCACGGGCATGGTGGGGAATGGAGCCGTGAGCGGAGCTATCTCCATTTCCCTTTACATCATGCTTTTCGGAAGTTTCCTGAAGATGATGGAAGAGACAGGTGTGATCGGATATGCGCTGACATCCGTGGCAAAGAAATTTCAGGAAAAACCATATGTGCTGATAACCATTCTGGTGTTTATCCTGTCGTTCCTTGGCACATCCCAGGGGGCATATGAGGAATGCGCCATCTATGTATCCTTATTCCTGCCAATATTCCTGGCCATGGGTATGGATACAATCACGGTTGTGATGATTTCCGTATTTGGTACGCAGATCGGATGTGCGGCATCGGCGATCAACCCCTTTTCCACGGGCATTGCTTCGGATATTGCGGGAATATCCTTTGGAGACGGGATCATTCCCAGATTGATCCTCTTCTTTGTACTGTCAGGTACGGTTGCGGCCCTGATCAGTCTTTATGCAAAGAAGGTTCAGGCCAATCCCGAAAAATCCGTGCAGTTTTACCGCCGGAATGAGGATCTGGAAGCTTTTGGAAACGCTGAGGAAAACAGCGGTACATCAAACAATGTGAAGCATATGACCGGGCTTGTGGTCGTATTTATCATGACCTTTGTGATCATGCTGCTGGCATTGTTCCCATGGACTTCCATCAACGAACATTTTACATTCTTTACATCCGTTGCAGAGTGGATCAACACAACTCCCATTATCAGCACCGTGATCGGAAGCAATGTGGTGGCGTTCGGCGACTGGTACTTTACGGAACTGACAGCCCTTATGCTGGTGATGTGCCTGATCGCAGGATTTATGGCAGGATATGATCTGGACAGGATCATCAACATTATCATCAAAGGTGCGGCGGAGCTTGTGTCAACAGCACTGATCGTTCCCATGGCACGCGGCATCCAGGTGATCATGACCTCGGGAAATATCACATCCACCATCCTTCATGCAACAGAAGTGACGCTCGGCTCCCTGCCGGTGGTGATCTTTGTGATCCTGGCATTTGTTATCTATCTGATATTTGCCTGCTTTCTCCCCAGTTCCACGGGACTTGCGGGAGCTACCATCTCGGTTATGGTGCCCCTTGGCACATTTGCAGGAGTACCGCCCTATGTAATGATCATCATCTATAACTTTGCCCTTGGCATTGCCAAGATGTTTACACCAACCTCCATTGCGGTCATGACCTGTACGCAATACGCAAAGATTGATTACATGTCGTGGGTCAAAGCGGTCTGGAAACCCCTGGTTGTGATCTTCCTGGTGTGTCTGGCATTTGCGCTGGGACTGACGCTGATGGGTTAAGGCAGGATTGCCGGAAGGGAAGATATGAAGATATTGATTGCAGATTATGCAGAACTGTTAATGCCCACACACGATCTGGAAACCCAAGTCTTAAAGGACGGGCTGGGGGAGGAGTGTGAGGTGGAAGTATACGAGTACACGGATGAAAAGCGGGATGAGTTTTATGAAAGGCTTTCCGGGGCGGACGCCCTGCTCACCGGTTTTATTGAGATGGATGCAGAGGCCATGGACCATGCCCCCGGCCTGAAGGTGATATCCATCAATGCAACCGGTTATGACAAAGTGGATCTGGCCGAGGCAAACCGCCGTCATATTGGAGTGTGCCCTGTGGGGGAGTACTGCACCATTGACGTTGCGGAGCATACGATCTGTGTCATGCTTGCACTGGTTAAAAACCTGAAACATTACATGCATGCGCTGGAACGTGACCACAACTGGGATTATCAGATCGTGGAGCCTAATAAAAGGATCAAGAATATGACACTGGGCATCTTTGGCCTTGGAAAGATCGGGACAGCGGTTGCTCTGCGTGCACAGGCCCTGGGAATGGATGTCATGGCCTATGACAGATATGTAAGTCCCACATACGCGGAAGATTTTGGGGTAAAGCTGGCGGACTCCCCGGAGGATATATATGAGGAGGCGGATGTGATCTCAAATCACATGAGCCTGACAGAGGGAAATCACGATCTCTTTAACATAGACGCATTCCGCAGGATGAGAAAACATCCTTATTTCATAAATGCGGGCAGGGGCGCTTCGGTGGTGGAAGCAGATCTTAAGCAGGCCCTTGATGAGGGGCTGATCAAAGGCGCCGCCCTTGACACTATCCGGGATGAGAGACCGGAACATATCGCACAGAACCCCCTCCTTGGAAGGGATGATGTCATCATAACGCCCCACACCGCGTTTTATTCCACCTCCTCGGTGGAAGACCTGGAGCGGACGTCAGCAATGAACATTGTACATTATCTAAATGGAAATTTGGATCAAGTATTCAAACTGGTTACAAAGCGGCGGTAAACACAGAAAAACTGAAAAAGTACAGATAACACTGGAATAAAAGGAAACAAAAAAAGGAGACAAGAAAAAATGGCAATATCATTAAAAGGAAGAAACTTTTTTGCACTGGAGGATTTTACACCGGAGGAGATCCGGTATCTTCTGGACCTGGCGATCCGGCTGAAAAAGGAGAGCAGGGAACACATCAAACATCAGGACTATATCGGGGAGGACTTTCTGCTGCTGTTTGAGATGAACTCCACACGTACACGCTGTGCATTTGAGACATCTGCAAATGATCTGGGGATGGGGACCACGTTCCTTTCCAATTCCCATTTTGGAAACACGGAGACAATCAAGGATTCCATGAGAGTATTCAGTGAGATGTACAGCGCCATCGGATACAGGGGGGCAAAGCACAGCACGCTGTTGGAAATGGCAAAGGACAGCGCGGTCCCCATTATCAATGGTTACACAGACCATCAGCACCCCACTCAGATGCTGGCAGACGCCATGACTTTGGATGAAGTCTGGGGACGTGAGAATTACAAGGGAAAGACCCTGTGCTTTATCGGACGGGGCGGCGCCGTGAACTCCTTCTCATATGGCGTTATGTGTGCTATGCTGGGTATGAACTTTACTTACATTACATCTTACATGGAAATGGATGAGGCGTTAGAGGGACTGACAGCGGCAGAGAAGGCTACCTTCCGCAAGTTTGTGCCCGAGGGTGTGGTAAGCCCCAACTGGGATACGAAAATGGATGCCAGAAAACGTAAGATCGTGGAAGATTTGTTTGCGAAATACAGCCCCCAGTGCAAATTTATTGAAACAGATGATATCAATGCCATCAAGGGCGTGGATGTGATCACAACAGAGAACTGGGGATTTTTCACAGATCCTGTTGAGACATGGCTTCCGGGAATCGTGCGTTTCCGCCCCTACCAGGTGAACAGGGAACTGTTGGAGCGCACGGAAAATCCGGATTGTATTGTAATCCACATGCTGCCCTCCACCCATAATATGGACCATGCATCAGGACAGAAGCTGCTGTCCGTGATCGAGGACCCGGATCTGCGTGAGTTCCTTAAGGGCGGAATGGAAGTGACGGATGAAGTCTTTGAGCAGAACGCAGCATACATTTTCCAGGAAGCAGGAAACAGAAAACATACCATTAAGGCTGTTATAAAAGCAGTGTTAGGTGAGAGATAGAGGAGGAATCGGTTATGGACATATTAAAATACAGAGGATTGGATTACAGTGATTTTCGCGTACCGGGAGAATTTGAGCCACAGGAATATGTGATCCTGGGATGGCCGGCAATGGCGGAGTGCATTAAAGGATACAGTCTGCACAAAGCATTTGCACAGCTGATCAAGATCATGGTGGAGCAGGCGGAGGGCGTGACCGTGTACGTGAACTGCCCGGATCAGGCGCGTGTGGAAAGCTGCAAAAAGGCATTGGCAGAGGAAGATGTGGATATTGAGCAGGTGGTGATCACCACTTATCCGGACGGCAGCAACTGGACAAGGGATTACGGCCCCGACATTATGGTGGATGACAAAGGGCACCGTCTCCTGGCCAACCCAAGGTTTAACATGTACGGACAGAGCACCATTGACAGTGTGACCTCCACCCTGTGCGCAAAATTTGCTCCCCATCTCGCCCTTGAGATCGGCTGCAGGGATTTCCTCAATTCCACATTGATCACAGAAGGCGGGGATAAGGAATTCAACGGAAACGGCGTGCTGATGGCATTGCGGGACACCGAAGTGACCAAGAGAAATCCCCATATGTCCACAGAGGAAGTGGAGGAGGAGTTAAAGAGGCTGTTTAACTTAAAGAAAGTGCTCTGGCTGGAGAAAGGTGTCTTTGATGATGAGCTTACCACCTCGGGAGTGCTGGATTATGTGGACGGGGAACCGGTTTACCGTTCATCTTCCGCCAATGGCCATATGGACGAGTTTGCCAGATTTGTGGGACCAAATACCATTCTTCTCACCGAGATCACGGAGGAGGAGGCTGCCAAGCTGAATTCACACCGCATTACAAAAGAGCGATGCGATGCCGCATACGAGGTCCTGAAAAATGCAACGGACGCGGAAGGTAATCCATATAAGATCGTGCGCATGCCTGCGCCGGAGCCCTTCTATGTATATTCCAAACCGGGCGACTGGATCAATGATACATGGTCCTGCCGTTATGGGGAAGGAAATGACTTCCTGGATGACGGGACCCCCATGCCCACAGGAGATATGATCATGCAGCCCGCCTTAAGCTACGTCAATTTCCTGATTCTCAACAATATTGTGATCGCGCAGAATTACTGGGAGGAAGGCAGGCCGGAAAGCATCAGGGAACGGGATAAGCAGGCCCTTGCCGTCCTGCAGGAGGTATTCCCGGACAGAAAGATCGTGCCATTTGTAAGTACGGCCCTGAACATCCGCGGCGGCGGTGTGCACTGCGCCACAAAGAATGTGGGAAAGGCGTCCAAGCAGGGCGAATGAGACTAAAGAGGTGAGATCATGTCAAAAATAGTAATCGCCCTGGGCGGAAACGCCCTTCAGTCCAAGAACAGTAAGCCCACTTCAGAGGGACAGCTGGAGGTGGTAAGGCATACCTGCGAGAGACTGGCTGAAATCAGTGCACAGGGCTATGAGATGAGTATTGTCCATGGCAACGGCCCCCAGGTGGGCAGGATCCTTCTGGCCTTTGAGGCTGCCAGGGATGTGACGCCTGCCATGCCCTTTGATGTGTGCGGCGCCATGAGCCAGGGCTACATCGGATACCATATTCAGCAGGCATTAAAGTATGCGCTCAGCGTCAGGAACAAGCACTGTCCGGTTGTGACCGTTGCCACGCAGCTTGTGGTTGACAAAGACGATAAGGCCTTTGAAAACCCTACAAAACCCATCGGTCCTTTTTACACAGAGGAGGAGGCAAAGCAGCTGATGCAGGAAAAGGGATACGCCATGAAAGAGGACGCGGGAAGGGGATGGCGCAGAGTGGTCGCCTCCCCCACTCCCCGGAAAATCGTGGAGATCGATGCGATCAAGAACCTTTGGAAATCTACGATCGTGGTTTCCTGCGGAGGAGGCGGCATCCCGGTAGTTGAGAACCCTGACGGAACGCTGGAAGGAGTGGCTGCCGTGATCGATAAGGATTTTGCGGCGGAACTTCTGGCAGAGCAGGTGGATGCGGATATCATGATGATCCTGACCGAGGTGGAAAAGGTTGCTGTGAACTGGGGCAAGCCGGATCAGAGGAGCCTGGACAAGATGAGCTTGAAGGAGGCGGCCCGGTATGTGGAGGAAGGGCAGTTTGCCCCGGGCAGTATGCTTCCCAAGGTAGAGGCATGTATGAAGTTTGTGCGCCAGAACCCGCAGAAAAAAGCCATCATCACCAGTCTGGATAAGGCATTGGAGGCCCTGGAGTGTAAGACCGGGACCGTGATCACGTTCGCGTAAGGTCATGCGGGGTGGGGTTGGACGCCTTTTTGGTTGGTGCTGGATGGTTGCGGGGAGATTTCTGTTAAGAATCTCCGGGCTCTAGGAGGATTTTTAAGTCGGGACACCAAATGATCAATGATACGGCCCAATGTCTCCATAACCAGTGATAGTGTTAAAAATAAAGAGGCTTTCTACGATTTTTGTAGAAGGCCTCTTTGGTTTTGCTATCATAATATTTCCCGATTTTTAGATATACTTTATCGATTCAAATCCTGTACTGACTCTCGTTTGATCAACTGTGTTCCAATACGTATTTTAATAGAACGTCCCCGTGGTTTACCATTATCGCCCTTTTCTATCAGAGAAAGGATACAATCTACTGCTTCTGCTCCGAAGGAATGGCGGGGAACATTGACAGATGTGAGTTTGGGTGAAGAAAGCTCACAAATTGGGCGGTCATTAAAGCCAACAATGGAAATATCCTCAGGAATGCGTATCCCTTTTTCTAATAATGCTCTCATCACGCCGGTAGCCATGGTGTCATCATCTGTTACAAAGGCAGTGGGAAGCTTTGAGGAACTATTGAGATAATGTTTAAAATCCTGATAACTGCCCTCTTCTGTATACTGGACTTTAAAAATAAAACTGGAATCTAGTTCAAGGTTAAAGTGTTTCATAGCATCCTGGTATCCGCGCGTCCTCTCGCCGAAGCTGCTAATGAAAACATTACTTTGAAGATATCCGATATGCCGATGTCCCATTTGATACAAATGGTCAATCGCCTGAAAAGTTCCCATGCTATTATTGATGGATACAGTATTTATATTCAGATGTGTGAAATCATTATCAATTGCAACATAAGGCTGCTTTAATTTTTTAAAACAATCAATATCATCATCTAACATCTCTGTAGCAAAAATAATGAAGCCTTTGGCATTCATCTGATTTAAATTTTCTATTTGATTATCGATAGGACTTTTCTTATCTACTGTGGTCAATAGTATATGATACCCATATTCCCTGGCATGGCTTTCGATACTTTCAGTCAGCAGAAGAAAGAACGGATGTTGGTTTAGTATTTTGCCATGACGTTTATATATGACAAAACAAAGATTATTTTCCGCAATTATGGTTTGCGGCTGCTTGATTAAATGGGAATATCCCAATTCCTCCAGCTGCCTGATCACCCGCTCACGTGTTGTATCGGAAACACCGGATTTGTGATTCACAATTAATGATAATGCGGCTGGAGATATATTCAGTTGACGTGCTAACTCCCTATTTGTCATATGCTGACTCCTATTTTAAAAGATTTCGTGGTTCTATTATAAATTTTTTATGAAAGAATGTCAATGGAATAACTAAATAAAATAAATAGTTTAGTTAGATGACTAAACGCAATTGGGAAAATAGTACATTCTAAAACACTAGATGTTAAAAAAATAACAAATAAATAGGCAATAAATAGTACAAAATGCACAAATAAAGCATGAGATATTTATAAATAATATCAATTTACAATTGAACGGTTTAGAAATATAATTAAACCATTCAATAAATAATTTATAAGAAGGAAGGAGATTTTAGTATGATTCAGTATGAAAAAGCAACGGGAGAGTTTAAGCTGAATGGCAAAACCGCAATTGTAACTGGTGGAGCAGGGGGGATTGGAGAGGCAACTGCCCGCATGTATGCATCTAAGGGAGTTAAACTGGTTTTAGCAGATATGAAGGATACTGTGAGCGAGGTAGCTGCGAGGATTGCAGAGGAATACCATACTCAAGCGATTGGTATCCAGTGTGACTTGACAAAACCGGAAGAAGTTGACCGTGTGGTCGAAACTGCAATTGAAACTTTTGGTGAGATTAATATATTAGCCAATGTTGCGGGCCGGGTGGATTTGGATAACGCGGAAGATATTGATTTTGCGTTGGTTGAAAATCAGATGAATGTAAATGCATTCAGCGTGTTCCGTTTGACTCAGAAGGTTGGAAAGACTATGATCAAGCAGGGAAAAGGCGGAAAAATTGTATGTGTCACTTCTCAGGCAGATTTCATTGCCATTGATAAACATGTGGGATATACCATGAGTAAGGCGGCCTTGGTTGGAATGATTAAAGTAATGGCTTTGGAATGGGCTGAGTTTGGTATTAATGTCAATGGTGTGGCGCCAACAGTAGTCCGTACCTATATGGGGGACCGGGCTTGGCAGGGGAAGGTGAAGGATGACATGATCAAGGCGATCCCAGCCCATCGGTTTGCAGAGGTGGATGAAATTGCGGCGGCAATTTTGTTCTTATCTTGTAATGAATCCAACATGATTACCGGTGAAGATCTGGTGGTAGATGGCGGATTTACAATTCGATAAAATAGGAGGCATCTATGGAAGGACTGCAAAAAAAAGCATATGAAATCCGCAGGGATTTGATTGAAATGGTTCACAATTCGGCGGCCGGCCATGTGGGCGGTGATCTTAGTGTAGCTGATATCCTGACTGTGTTGTATTTCCAGATCATGAATGTATCTCCGGATAAGCAGGATGATCCAGACCGTGACCGTTTTATATTAAGTAAAGGACATTGTGCTGATGCTTTGTACTGCGTCCTTGGAGAAAAGGGCTATTTTAACAAAGAGGAAGCCATTAAAACTTTTAGCCAATATAGAAGCAGATACATAGGACATCCTAATACAGATGTTCCTGGAATTGAAATGAATTCCGGCTCCCTCGGGCATGGTATATCAGCAGGAGTAGGGATGGCCTTGGCAGCGAAAATGGACCAAAGACCATACCGGACTTATGTAGTAGTGGGGGATGGGGAACTGGATGAAGGTTCCAACTATGAAGGGATGATGGCAGCCAGCCATTACAGGTTAGATAATTTGTGTGTAACGATAGATTTAAACCGCCTTCAAATCAGTGGGACAACTAATGATGTAATGTGCAGTCACAGCCTTTCGGATAAGTTTAAAGCCTTTGGATTTCATGTGATTGAAGTGGAAGACGGAAACGACTGTGAACAACTGGTGGAAGCATATGAGGCTGCAGCGTCATATAGGGGAAAACCTACGGCTGTCATAGCTCATACTGTAAAAGGCAAGGGGATTTCCTATATGGAAAATGATGTGTCCTGGCACCATGGAGTGATGACGGAAGAACAGTATCAAAAGGCGGTTCAGGAACTGGAGGAGCTGATGTCATGAATAAAATAACTAACAGGCAGGCCATCTGCGATACATTAATGGAGGCGGCAAAAACAGATAAGGATATTGTGGTGCTGTGTTCAGATTCTAGGGGATCCGCATCGCTGGCTCCATTTTTTAAACAATATCCCAAACAGTGTGTGGAGGTTGGAATTGCTGAGCAGAACCTTGTGACGATTGCTGCAGGCCTGGCATCATGTGGAAAAAAATCGTTCGCTGTATCACCTGCCAGTTTCCTGTCCACCCGAAGTTATGAACAGGCAAAGGTGGACGTGGCTTATTCCGGTAATAATGTCACATTGGTTGGTATCAGCGGGGGGATAAGTTATGGGGCTTTGGGGATGACCCATTATTCTTGTCAGGATGTAGCGGCTTTTACAGCCTTGCCTGGGATGAGGGTCTACATGCCAAGTGACCGGTTTCAGACCGCTGTTCTCATCAAAACGCTGCTGGAGGATGATAAACCGGCATATATAAGGGTAAGTCGATCCGCAACAGAAGATGTATATGACGATTCCACAGATTTTTCATTAGACAAAGCACAAGTCATAAAAGAAGGGCAGGATGTATTGATCATAGCTTGTGGAGAGATGGTTCCCAATGCCCTGCAGGCGGCCGGAAAGCTGGAGGCGGATGGAATACGTGCGAGTGTCATTGATATGTACTGCCTGAAGCCATTTGATGAAAAGACATTGCTGGAATATGCAGATAGAGTCAGACTGGTGGTAACGGTTGAGGAGCATTCTCCGTATGGCGGACTGGGGAGTCTTACAGCTTTGACATTGGCCCGGCATAATCCAAAACATGTGCTTCAGATTGCATTGCCAGATGGACACATTGTGGCAGGAACCAATAAAGAAGTATTTGCTTTCTATGGAATGGATGCGGATGGGATTGCAAAACAGATAAAGCGGGCAGTAAAAGAGGTGTAGATCATGAATTATATTATCGGCATTGACCAGAGTACGCAGGGTACCAAGGCGGTCCTATTTGATGAGGAAGGCGTCCTTGTTAAAAGAGTGGATGTGAAACACCGCCAGTGGATAGATGAGAATGGTTGGGTATCTCATGATATTAATGAAATATACCAAAATGTTATCCTTTCTGTGGAGAAGGTGGTAAAAGAGGCCGGAGCTCCAAGGAACAGTATTGCCGCGGTGGGAATCAGCAATCAGCGGGAAACTACTGCTGCCTGGAACCATGATGGTACACCCTTGGGGAAAGCAGTGGTGTGGCAATGCTCACGTGCGAAGGAAATTACAGACAAGATGCAGGATTTTGCCGCAGTGGTTAAAGATAAGACGGGTCTGCCGCTGTCTCCCTATTTTCCGGCGGCGAAAATGGCATGGCTTATTAGGAACACTATAAAAGAGTCTGGAGCAAAAGACTATCTTTTGGGGACAATGGACAGTTGGCTGGTGTATAAGCTCACCAGTGGAAAATCATTTAAAACAGACTATTCCAATGCCTCAAGAACCCAGCTTTTGAACTTGCACAGCCTGCAATGGGATGTAGAATTATGTGAAATGTTTGGGGTGCCGCTGAAGTCTCTTCCGGAACTTGTAGACAGCAATTCTGTGTTTGGCTATACGGATTTTGAGGGGGTTTTACAGGCGCCGGTCCCGATCCATTGTGTGCTGGGTGATTCTCACGGGGCGTTGTTTGGGCAGGGATGCCATAAGAAGGGGATGATAAAGACTACTTATGGCACGGGTTCTTCCATTATGATGAATATTGGGGAGGAATTCAGGGCCAGCACATGCGGGCTGGCAACATCGTTAGCCTGGTCCATGGATGGAAGCGTGACCTACGTTTTTGAGGGAAACATTAATTATACCGGAGCCGTAGTCACTTGGCTGCAGGAAGATATGGGTCTGGTCCGGTCCACGGTGGAATTGGAAAAGGCAGTGGAACACGCTAATAAGAAGGATACTACCGTACTTATTCCTGCTTTTTCCGGACTGTCTGCACCATATTGGAATGACCGGGCTAAAGCTATGATTTATGGAATGACCAGGACAACCGGAAAAAACGAAGTGATCAAGGCAGGGCTGGAAAGCATTGCATATCAGATCAAGGATGTTCTCGATGCCATGGAAAAAGACAGCCAAATCAAAATCAAAGAACTTCGCGTAGACGGAGGCCCTACTAAAAACAAGTATTTGATGCAGTTTCAGAGCGATATCGCGGATGTGACAGTCAGTATACCTCAGTGGGAAGAATTATCGGCCATTGGTGCAGCATATATGGCTGGCATCAGTCAGGGAATCTATCAAAAGGATACTGTTTTTGCCAAAGACAAACGTATATACTTCAAGGCAGGTATGAAACCTGAAGAACGGTTTGAGAAGTGCAGGAACTGGGAGGCAGCAATCAGTCTCTTGAGGTAATGGATGATTGAATAGGGTAAATAAACAAAAATCCGTAAAATCAGTAAGAATGTATGAAAAAACATATAAGTTTTAGAGCTGGTTTATAAAAAAGCATACATATTTCCTATTAATGACATTGATTATTTGAAAAAAACATACATTATATACAAAATCTAATGGCTAAGTTTATCCATTTATCATAATTCACAAAGAAAATGTTTAGATATATAATCTAAATAGAATTAAAATTTTTATGAACCAGGGGGCGTTTTTTACTAAAACGAACGGTTGAAAGTAAATTTAAAAATGGAGGGGTTATTTAATGAAAAAACACATGACGTTATTTCTTGCAGTTAGCATGGCATTTAGTATTTTTACCAGCGGTTGCTCGATTGAAGAATCATCAAATACAGGCAATGGAACTGATGCAGTAGTAAAAGAAGAAACCGCAAAGGAAGAGGCATCTCAGCCATCGGGATCAAATAAGGAGACTGGAGAAGTGAGCCTTGTAGACCAGTTGGTTAGTGAATGTTCTGCATTATCAGGAATGGAGGCATACGATTTTTTCACCACATTGGCTGACAGGGGGTTATCTCAAGGGGAAATCATTGATTTTTTTGTAAAACTTCCAATTTCCCAGGCTAATAAAGAAGTATATGATCTATATATGAGTGATGCATTGGATGTATATGCAGAGAGCGCGCCTGATGGGGTTGTTTACGGTGATTATTTCTGGACTATGGGAGATGGCACGGAGATAACAGGACCTTATTCAGGCAATACAAACTTAAAGATGGCATACACAAACTATATGCCTATGGATGAAGGTCCCATTGGGGATTCAAGTAAAACATATAAAGTGGGTGTTGTGGCGATCAGCGCAATTGACTCCTGGATGGGAAATCTTTACGATTCTATTCAATATGAAGCAAGCAGACATGAGAATCTTGAACTTGTTTGGATGGATTATGGGCTGGATTCCGATGGCTGTTCTGATGCGATCGACATGCTTATAGCCCAGAATGTGGATGCTATCTTGCTATGGCCAAGGACTGAAGCTGCAACTGCTGCGCCTGCCCAGAAAGCTGTGGAGGCTGGAATACCCGTTATAACAGTTGACAGGCTTTGTGGCTATCCGGAGATTGATGGTGTTATCAGCGGCAATTTCCCCGCCAATGGCGCACAGTGCGGAGCATATCTGGTATGGCAGTTGGCCAAAGAATCCGGTGGTAAATCAGTGGAGGGAAATATTGTATTGTTGAGAAAAGCTGCTGGCGTTACGGCCGATACCTTGCGGTGTGGCTATTTTCTAAAGGTTATATCCTATTTTCCTGATATTCATATCCTGGAATCGTATTTTGACAATGACGATACGGAGCAGTCCCTGATTAATGCGCAGAATGCATTACAGCTGTATGATGATATTGATGCTTTCTTCTGTGAAGGATTGACTCAGACACCTGTTGCTATCGAGGCGGTAAACAGTGCCGGCCGCTGGGAAAGCAGGAAAGACGGAAAGAAGATCATCATGTTGACTATAGATGATACGAAAGAATCTTTTAATTTTATTGATCAGGGGCTGGTTGAGGTCAACTGTCCATATACTCCACTGATCGGAGATATAGGAGTACGCTACATATGTAAGATGCTAGAAGGAGAAACGCTTCCTAAAGATATAGCAATTCCAAATATCCCTATGGTAACGGCAGGAGGAGATGTGGTGTTCGGCCTTAAGACAATGACGTCAAAAGACTGGTATCAATATGCTTCAGGTCCGGACTATGTAGCTAAATAGGTTGAATCATGCTGTGATCAAAAGGGGAGGAATCCTGTTGTGATAGAAAATAAAGGCAAATTAAAGAAGACGATACAGAATATAACAGAAAAAACCCAAGGTCTTTTCATCTCCATATTGATTCTTGTTGTATTACTGGTGATATCCGCCTGTTTTATACCTAGGGTTTTTCAATTAAAGAATCTTGAGAATCTGTTAAGGACATATGCGCCCGGAGGAATTGTTGCAGTAGGTTTGAGTCTTGTGATACTAACCGGAGAGATTGATGTTTCGGTGGGGGCGATCATGACCCTCGCTATGGCGGTTGCAGCAAAAATATATGATATCAGTGAGCCGGCGGCCATTGCAGCTATATGCTGCACTGGCGCTGCCGCTGGTTTCCTGAATGGCTGCTTGATTACAAATACAAAGGTTCCATCCCTGATGCTTACCATTGGAACCACTTCTGTGTTTAATGGTTTAGCGGCCATACTGGTCAGGGCGCAGAAGAAGTATATTACGGATCTGTATCATATTACCCTTACATTAGCCAAAGGCAGTATATTTGGTATTCCGATTCCACTTTTGTTATGTGTGGCTCTGGCATTTATGTTTGAATTCATGTTGAGGAAATCCGCTTTTGGTAAGAAAATATATTATACCGGTGCAAATAAAAGGGCGTCTTGGATGAGCGGTGTGGATATCAGCCGGATTAAAATTATCTGCTTTACCGTCAGTGGTCTTCTGGCAGCCATAGCGGCCCTTCTTATGTCAGGACAGTTAGGGAGTTCCACCGTGCAGCTGGGAAATGGATATGAAGTTACGGCTATATCAATTGCCGTTCTGGGAGGTATTTCCCTTAACGGAGGAAAAGGAACGGTAATAGGGACATTGTTGGGATTTATTACAATGAGTTTAATGCAGAACATGCTTGCAATTGCCGGATTTGGAACGTATGTTTCAACGACATTGAAAGGCGTGATGATTATTCTGGTGGTATACCTATATGGCTTGACGGTCCGCAAACGGGCATGATCCAAGGCATGGAAATCGGTTAATGTAGACCTTGGGAGGGATGGCTTATGAAGGCTTTAGATATTAACAAATTAAAAGGATTAGTGGTCCATCATATGTTGTGGTGTGCCATTATTATTTCGTTGGCAGGCGGGAGGATATTAAGTCCTTATTTTTTTAAAAGTAATAATATCACCGTGATCTTATATACCTGTGCTATCTATGGTTTATTGGCGATTGCAGAATCTCTTGTGCTATTAGTCGCTGAAATTGATCTGACAGTGGGGATCAGTGCTGTTGTTTCGCCGGCCCTTGCAATTTACCTGTCCAATGCAATCTATAAATTCAGCATGGGTAAAGAAGTGGTGCGGGGAGGATATGTAACAGCCCCGTGGTGGATGATAGTTGTTTTTACATTACTAATTGCCACTCTGATCGGTTTGATCAATGCAATCTTAGTTGTAAAAGGCAATGTTCCGGCGTTTGTTGCAACCATAGGTGTGCAGTACGCTGTCACGGGAATTGGATACATCATAACCAAAGGAACTCCGCTGTTCATGACTAAGGTTAAAGGGGCAGCATTGATCGGAGGGGCTAAGGTGCTTGGATGTATTCCGCTTTGTCTGTTGCTGTTTCTGTTGATAGCAGGACTGTTTATCTTCTTATGTGGCTCCACCAGATTTGGAATGAGGGTCTATTCTACAGGAGGGAGCGTCAAGGCAGCCACACTCTGCGGTATTAATACCGGCAGATGGAAAATGTTTATGTTCATTATCAGTGGATTTCTGGCAGGTGTTACCGGTATTGTATTTACGTCAAAATTACAGTCTATTGATGTGACCCAGACCACCGGATATGAAATGACAGCGCTGGCTATAGCGATTATTGGCGGTATCGAGTTAAATGGAGGCGTAGGTAATCTGAGAAATACGGTAAAAGCGGCCTTATTTATGGCGATTTTATCAAATGTCATGAGCATGATCGGTTTCCTGTCCTATCATCAGACATTTGTGCTGGGACTGTTTATTGTATTATTTGCAATACTTCACAAGAGAAGCGACAGTAGGAGACTAAAAGAACTGAACATTGTTGAGGTTTAACAGGACTGGGAACGGGGTGAGATTATGAACATGGAAATAAACGGCAGTAAGCTGCTTTTGATGAAAAATATTCAGAAAGGTTTCAATGGAGTCCCGGTGTTGAAAGGGATTGATTTTGAAGTCAACTATGGTGAGAATGTTGCAATCATAGGTTCCAATGGTGCAGGAAAGTCTACACTAATGAATATTTTGGCCGGAGTCCATCATGCGGATGGAGGGGAGATCTATTTTGAAGGTAAAAAGGTTGACATCCATGATCCAAATGTAGCGGAACGCCTGCGGATCGGTATGGTACATCAGGAGCCGTCTCTTTGCGAGAACATGAAGGTTTACGAAAACATCTTTTTAAACAGGGAGTTGAGAAACTCTTATGGAATGCTGGACCGTGGCAGAATGAGAGAAGAGAGCCGCAAGGTGATGGAAAGCCTTGGGTTTGAAATAGAGGTGGATAAGAAAGTACGGGATATCAATCTTGTGAGCAAAGTAATCGTGTCTATTGCAAAAGCAATGCTGATGGATCCCAAACTTTTAATCTTAGATGAGGTTACAGCTGCCTTAAACCAAAAAGAAGTTGAACATCTTTTTGAAATTATCTGCGGCTTAAGGGAGAAAGGGCTTGGAATTGTATTTATCAGCCATAAAATTCGGGAAATTGTCCAAATTTGTGACCGTGTTGCAGTGCTCCGGGATGGATTGGAAGCAGGCGTATTTGATAAAAAAACAGGTATCCTCAATGAAAAAGACATCATCAATCTGATGCTGGGGGAGACGGAATGGAAAGGCGAATATTCCCAACGTGAAATGGCTGATCATGGGGAAACAGCACTTTTGAGCATTCAGGGGTTGTCCAGAAACGGTATGTTTCAGGATATTACATTTAATGTCTATGAAAGCGAGATTATAGGTCTGGCTGGTTTGAAGGGATCCGGTATAACGGAACTTATGTATTCTATTTTTGGGATCATGCAATATGATGAGGGAAGCCTTCAGATGCGAGGGGAATTTATGAAAGCCTCTTGCCCTCAGGAAGCGATTAGGCGGGGTGTCTGTATGATAACCAATGACCGTCAGGGGGAAGGGCTTGCAATGGGACTTCCGATTGAAAATAATATCCTTATTGCATCTTTGGACAAAGCAAAGGATAAAACAGGATTGATAAGCGATCCGTTATCAAATGCCGCCTCAAAAGATTACATCACAAAATTGCAGGTTAAAACTACAGGCCCATCCCAGCAGGTGCAGTTCCTATCAGGAGGAAATCAGCAGAAAGTTGTAATCGCTAAATGGCTTCTGCGGGATTCGGATGTAATTTTAATTGACGAACCCACCCGTGGTATTGATATTAAAGCTAAAAATGAAATATATAATCTTTTGCTTCAGGAAAAATCAAAGAATAAGGGAATTGTCATCTATTCCCCGGAGACAAGGGAGTTGTTGAATGTATGCAACCGGATTATTGTTATAGACAGGGGGAGAATTGTTGCGGAGATATCTAGGACAGATCCTGATTTTACAGAAAAAGGAATTCTTGAAATCATGCATTCTTATTAGAATATTATTAGAATAAATAATTAAAAGGGGGAGATAACATGCCTGAGATTTATGATCACAACCACCGCCCAGTCCGCCATATGCGCGCCAGGGTAAATAACATCCGCATGCATTATGTAATTTCCGGAGAGGGAGAGCCGCTTCTGCTCTTACACGGGACACCTAAGACCCATTATTATTGGTACAGGCTGATTCCTTTGCTAACAGAACACTATACGGTGATTGCTCCGGACTTAAGAGGCTTTGGTGATACAGATAAACCGCCTGTGGAGGATGGATATGATTCCTTGACCAATGCTAATGATATGGCGGATTTGATGAGACAGCTGGGATATGACCGGTACTATGTACATGGAGAAGACAGAGGGGCAGAGTTTGCTTATGTGCTGGCCGCCACTAACCCTGATCATGTAAAGGCCCTTTCATTTTGTGAAATGCTTTTGTCGGGAGAGGACCTGGATACAATGTCCTATTTTACAAAGGATAATGTAAGACGCCAGTATAACCAGAATGGTACTTGGCAGTGGCACATTCCGTTTTTCTGGATCGCCCATGTACCGGAAATGTTAATATCCGGACATGAAGAGGAATTCTGGAGCTATTGGATGAAAGCTGAAACATGGAATCCCAATGCAATTTCAGAAGAGTGCATTAAGGAATGGATTTCTCACATAAAGGAACCTGGAGGGCTTAGGGGAGTTCTGGAAACATACCGCGCAGCGTTTAAGAATGCAGAAATAAATGCTGAGCTGAAAAAGTCGAAGATCACAATGCCGGTTATGACCATTGGTGCTCCGGAGTTTTTTGGAAATACGGTTGAAAAACAGATGAGGGAGTTTGCCGACAATGTGGTGTCGGGACAGGTATTTGAAGAATGCGGACATAGTCTTGCTTTGGAAGCGCCGGAGCGCTTGGCAGATGCGTTAATAGAGTTTTTCGGCGCCAAAATAAAAGTCATAAGATAAGGCTGGCCAGAGCCACATTTATAGAGACTCTTATAGCTTAGCCTTAAAGACAAAGGTTAAAGACAAAGGGAGATGATGCGTTAAAATAACAATAGATATCCCCAGATAATTATGATACCATAGAAATATTAGATATTGCTCTTTCGTTTACGGAGGTCATAATATGGTAGAATATCCACATCTGGAGAAAGCTTTGCTGAATTGTAATCTTTCCGATCATAAAACCATCTCTTCCCACACTCATCATCCAATCGAAATATTTTTTCTGCTTTCAGGAACCGGTACAATGGTGATCGGTGATAAAATATTTGCAGCAGAGGAAGAGGCTGTTTTTATTATAAATCCTGACCAGCCGCACTCATTTTCCAGTAAAAATGACGTATTGTATGCAAGTTTTAAGATGGATCTAGTTTGGTTTACAGATCATGCAAATTTTATGGATTCTGTGTTCTGCATTGATCCGTCTTCAAAGTTAGACGGCGGTATTCTAAAGCAATGGAAAAAGTATCTCATGTTGACGATCCGTCTCCAGTATTTGACCGATCCGTATGCCTCTATTATGGTCAACAGCTATGCATATCAGATCCTATATGTTCTGCTGCGGTATTTAAGGGAAGAGTGGCCGGGTCCCAATGACAAAAAAACGCTGGAGCAGATGCGTCAGATAAAGATCAGAAATTATTTATATTCCCATTACAAGGAATCTGTTTCTCTGCACGATCTGGCGGAATATATGTTTTTATCCGATGCCTATTTATCAAAATATATAAAGAAATGTTTTGGACAGAATTTTCTTAGTTATTTAAATTCCATACGCATGGAGTATGCATGTATAGACTTAGTGAGATATCCGGACCGCAGTATATTGCAGGTGGCGTTAGAAAATGGATTTCCAAATATTGGGGCTTTTAATAAATGCTTTCAGAGTATACATAACAACACGCCCACGCAGTTTCGCAAAAATACAATCCAGACTGCGGGATTACAACGGGTGGGATCCGGAGATCTTAATGTATTGGAAAAAAGTAAGATCCTGGTAGAGCGGCAGCTGAGCAAAGGGGAGACAGCCCCTTACCGGGAAACCTTGTTTAAAGGCGATACAGAGTCAGGAAGCAGGCTGGAGAAAAACTGGAATATTGTTCTGAATGCCGGAAGGATCAGTGATTTATTGCGGTTTGATATCCAGGAACATATTCTATACCTGGTTGAGATGCTGCACTTTCAATATATCAGGGTTTGGGATTTTTTCTCCGAGGATATGCTGCTGAATATTGAAGGAAATGCAGCCAACGGCAATTATAATTTTGTTAAGCTTGACCGCGTGTTTGATTTTTTAATGAAGAATCACATCAAACCATTCTTAGAACTGGCCTTTAAACCCATTGTACTGGTCAAGACTTTGGATGAGAATCTGGTACGTCAGCCAAGAACCTGCGTATTTTCCAGTCTCAGGCAGTACGATACTTTTTTAAATGAATTAATAAGGCATTTTTGCCAGCGTTATGGGGAGGATGAGGTAAATAACTGGATTTTTGAGTTATGGTGGTCCAGGGACCAGCTGGATAAGTCCTGTGAGAAATATTTACGGCTGTTTGAACATACCGCAGGAAATATTAAGAAACATGCCCCTAAGGCATCCGTGGGTGGAGCGGGATTTGAACTGCTCCGAAGCAGCCGGGAGTTAAAGGATTTTCTCGCTGAATGGAGACAGGGGGAGATCCTTCCCGATTTCCTGTCCATATACGCATATCCTTATAATGTAAATGGCGAGAATGTACTGATTGACGGACGCAGAGTACAGAATGAGGATTATGTAAAGGAATGGATGGACGAGGTAAGGGCGATTGCGCGAACGGCTGGGTTTGGCGATAAAAAGTTATATGCAACAGAATGGAACTGTTCCGTTTCAAGCAGGAATATTCTGCATGACAGCTGTTTTATGGGGGCATATATTATAAAAAATGTTCTCTCAACCATTGGCAGGGCAGATATCCTGGCATATTGGGGGGCCAGTGATCTGCATTCCGAATATTTCGACCTGAGTTCTATCCTGTACGGCGGCGAAGGGTTACTGTCCAGGGACGGGATCAGAAAGCCTGCCTATTTTGCATTTGATTTCCTCAATCATTTAGGCGGGACCATACTTGGATATGGGGAGAATTATATCATTACCCAAAACAGCATGGGAGATTACCGGATCGTATGCTGCAATTATAAACATCCCGGAATCCTTTATTATCAGGAGAGAGAGGATATACAGGATATGAGAAGACTGGACGATATCTTTTCCGACCATCAGGAGATCCAGGCAAAAATCGTGATAAAAGGCATTGAACCAGGCAGATATCAAATTAAAATAAGAAAGATCAACCGGGATACGGGAAGTGTACAGGATGAATGGAGAAGGATCCGTGTGGATGACACGGCCGGTGAAGATGATATCGCGTATTTAAAAAGTATTTGTATCCCAAGGATCTCTGTCCAGAGCCTGGATTGTGGTAAGGACCTGCAATTTCGCACCGTACTGCTGGAACAGGAGATCCAGTATATTCACATAAAGCGGTCCATATAGTTGGGTATGGTTGATATGTTTATGTCAGATGATGGAAAAATAAAAAACAGGACAAAAAGATCATAACTTTTTTGTCCTGTTTTTGTTATTGTGGTAAATATGAACAAAAAACACCGAAAAATAAAGGGATAAAGATAATAATATTGGAAGAAAATCCGAGTGAAAAACAGTATAGTTATGTTATCAAAAATAACTGAAAGGAGAAACAATGGAGGGGAACAAAATATCAAAGGGGGATGTACGCAATCTTGTAGGGGCGGGATTTGCGGCTCTTGCGTCAGGAGGCTTATCGTATTCGCTGATCCAGTCTTTTATAAGCTTTGTGTACACAGAGTATTTAGGAATTGCTGCGGCAGCCATTGGAATGGTATTGAGCGTTGGGATTGTGTTTGACGGTGTCAGTGACTTTATTATGGGCATTATCATGGACCGTGTTCATTCCAGGCTGGGCAAGGTTCGCCCGTGGTTTTTATGGATGTGCATCCCCCTGGGGCTTACCTGCGGTCTGATATTTTTTGCACCGGATGAGGCAGCTGTAACAGTAAAGTTGATTTATGTGTTTGTATTGTACAACCTATATTGTACATTTCTCACCGCAATACGGCTTCCCGGGCAGTCACTGGTATCCACCTGTTTTGACAATCCAAGGTCCAGACAGCTTGCAAGCATGATCAACGGGCTGTGCAACCAGCTGGGAAGTACGATCACTACAACCCTGATCGCACCATTGGTGGTGCTGTTCGGCGGGGAACTGATTGGATACAGGACTACCTCTGTGCTGTTCGCAGTGTGTACGGTTATAACTATGCTGATCACATTTGCATTGCTGCGTGAACCAGGCACTATTATATCGGAAGACAGCAAACTCCGCAAAGAAAGGATCCAAAAAAGGGAAAGCCTTGTATCACAGGTAAAGATGCTTTTGAAAAACAAGTACTGGCTGATCCTTGAATGTGCAGTGATCACAAATGCATTTGCAGGCGGATGCCTGACAGGAACCTTAGCTTATTTCTGCAATTATGTGCTGGGTAATATCGCAACGGTTGGAATTATGGCAGCTGTATTATCCTTTGGAATGTTGATTGGGATTTTCGCTTCAACACCATTTATTGTCAAATATGATGCCCGTAACATTTCCATCTTTGGCTGTTTGTTCAGTATATTTGGTTATTTGGTTGCTGTAGTTGGTTTTTACATGTTCCGCGATCCATTCTGGCTCTATGCAGGAATGGCATTAAAGCAGTTTGGAACAGGCTTTATTGTATCCGTTGACCTGGATATGGTTTCAAGAACCGTTGACTATGGGGAGTGGAAAAATGGGGTCCGTCAGGACGGCATGGCTTTTAGCGGAAAAGGGGTCATGAATAAGATTGCCGCAGCTGCAATGACGGCGGTGATCGGTTTTATCCTTACAAGCACCGGGTATGTGGGCGGTAATCCCACCATCCCACAGGCATCACTCAGTGCTCTGCAGATTATCTTTTTGTTTGCGCCCATGGTCATGTTTACGTTATCTGCACTGGCATATTTCAATTTTAAGCTGACGGATAAACAGATCGTGGAGATGAGAAACGATATGATCGGGAAGCGCCGGGCAGATAATGAATGAAAGGAGAATGAGATTTGAAGATCAAGATTGGTTTGCTGGGATATGGGTTTATGGGGCATAACCATGCAGCGCGCATAAAAGAGTTGGAATGTAATGGGGAAATGGAACTGACAGCTGTCTGTGATCGTGATGAGCGCCAACTGTCAGATGTTCCGGACAAGGTGAGCCTGTATCATGATATGAATGATTTATTTAAGGATCCGGATATCAATACGGTTCTCATCGCAATACCGAATCATCTCCATAAGGAGGCTGTTATAAAGGCGGCCCAGGCAAAATTACATATTCTCTGCGAAAAGCCGGTTGCAATGACGGTGAAAGAATTCGATGAAATGATGGAGGCGGTTGATGAAAACCAGGTAAAATTCACGGTCCACCAACAGCGCCGGTGGGATAAGGACTTCAGAACGGCTAAGTATGTGTATGATAACCGGCTTACAGGCGAGGCTTATACGGTCCAGTCCAAATTATACGGCATCAATGGGAATATGCATGACTGGCATATTTATCCCCAATATGGAGGCGGAATGCTGTTTGACTGGGGCGTCCACCTCATTGATCAGATGCTGTGGATGATTGATTCCTCTGTCACATCTGTATTTGCAGATGTGAGGAATGTTGTAAATAAAGAGGTGGACGATTATTTCAAAGTAATGCTCTGTTTTGAAAATGGAGTTACCGGAGAAATTGAATTAGGGACCTATTTCCTGTCTGACAAGGAAAACTGGTTTGAACGGCATTGGTTTATTGGCGGGAAAGAAGGAAGCTATTATTCGGATGGATTTGACCCAAAGGGAAAGCTGTGTAAAACAACAAAATTGCTGACAAACGTACCGGGGCAGATCACCATGACAGCTGCAGGTCCCACCCGTTCGTTTGGCCCGCCGGAACCAGGAGTGTTACAGACGGAAGATGTTCCGATCCAGAATACGGAACACGGGATGTATTTTGACAATTTTGTACGGGCTATGAACGGTAATGAAGATTTTATTGTAACGCGGTCACAGGTCAGGAGGGTTTTAAGCCTGATGGAGGCAATACGACAGTCAGCGGACTTACATCAATCAGTTGCATTTGAAAAATAATAAACAGGAGGCGGCTATGTTAGATAATTATTTTGTTAGGAAAGACAGTCTTGAAAATGTTGCAAAAGATGGGAAAACAGTTGGATTCAAATTCGCTGTGCAGGCCTGCAATTACCGCGGATGTTTTTTATCCCTGGTAAATGGCTATTACGTAAAGTGTGACGGGGTTGAATATCCACCGGAAAGCCAGCGTTTTGAGGTCAACGAAAAAGCTCCCAGAACCTATGGGGAGATTCGCGAAGCTGTGTGGGAGCATTGGAACTTTGGGGATGAGGCGTTCATCTATGTGGAAAAGCAGGGCGGCCTTACCCCGGGGATGCATGAACTGGTGGTGCAGGAGTGTATTTTAAGCCAGTACGGCTATGCAAAATGGGATGAGGAGTGGGTTAAGAATCCTCCCAGGCCCGGAGTGGGAGCGGTTGGTAAAGTGGCAAAACCAAGTACATTTATGATGGAATTAAAATAGAGGAGGACGAACAGAATGGGAATCAAACGAGGTATTTCTTCATACAGCTACCAGCAGGAGATGTTTTTTCACAGAATGAGCTGGAAGGATATGATAAAAGAGGTGCATGACAATCTGCATACGGATGGAATCGAGATTATTGACGAGATGATAATCCGGGATTATCCGTTTCCCTCAGATCAGTTTTATGATGAGTGGAATAATGAGATGGCCAAATATAGTATGAAGGCAGTTACCATGGATGTGTTTTTGGATGTACACCAGTTCCGTGACCATGTAATGACCCATGAGGAAGCAGCAGAGCGGCTGAAACGCGATATTGTAATTGCATCCAGGATGGGATTTGAAAATATACGCTGCCTGTGCCTTGTTCCCATTGATGTGATTGAGATGGCCCTGCCCACGGCAGAACAGTACAATGTGAGGATCGGTAAAGAGATACATGCCCCATTATCCATTAAATATGGCGCCAGCGCATCCTTAGAGGAAGATCTGGTGTTGGATCCGAGAAGTGTAGACCAGATCATTGACTTGGCAAAGAAAACAGGTTCCAGACATGTTGGACTTGTTCCTGATATGGGAATATTCCAGCACAGCCCCACGCAGATTTCCATTGAATATCAGAAGAGGAATGCCAAGGATCCGGATGTGATTGATTTTATTCTGGAATCCAGGGGGAAAATGAGTGAAGAGGAGATCCTGGCAAACGTAAAAGACAGATACCCGGATTCCGGCTATACGACCAGGCGTGGGATCCACGGGCTTGCCCTGACACAGATGTGTTCAGAACCAGAGGATCTGATTGATATTATCCCTTATATCCTGAGTATACACGGCAAGTTTTATCAGATGACGGAAATTGAAGGGAATCCGGGACATTATGAAGACCGCTCCATTAATTATGCCGATCCCATCCGAGTGTTAAAAGAACATGGCTTTGACGGATATATTAACTCTGAATATGAAGGCCAGGGTGTGCAGCAGGACAGATCCATTGAATTTATGGCTGATGAGGTTGAGGAAGTGCGCAGACATCACGGTATGCTGCGGGATTTAATAGGGGAATAACAGGAGGCGGATGATGAAAGAACTTAGAATTGGAATCATTGGTACGGGAATGATATCACAGCGTCATATGACTGTATGGTCTAAGATTCCGGGGGCTCAAGTGGTGGCCGGGTGCGATATAGATGCAGGCAAAGTGGAGGCATGGGGAACGCGTTATCACATTTCCAAAGAGAATCTTTATACGGATTTCAGGGAAATGCTGCTCCGGGATGATCTGGACTGCATTGATGTGTGTGTACATAATAATCTGCATACTCCGGTGTCTGTGGCTGTCATGAAAGCAGGATATCCCTGTTATTCGGAAAAGCCCATGGCAGGAAGTTATGCGGACGCAAAAATACTCTATGACGCCCAGAAGGCATATGGGCAAAAGCTGGCCGTACAGATCAGTTCCATTTACAATCTGCAGACCCGTCTGGCGAGAAGGATGGTAGAGGAAGGGAAACTGGGAAAGATATACCACGCCCGCAGTGTGGGACACCGCAGGGAAGGAAGGCCGGGACTGGATATGCCTGCATTTTCAAGGGATTTTATCAGTAAAAAGATTGGCGGACACGGGCCGATTTTTGATCTGGGGATCTACCATCTTGCACAGATGCTTTATATTATGGGGATTCCGGAACTTGAAAGTGTGTATGGGTTTGCTTCTGCTGATTATTACATTGATCACCGCATCCTTCCGGAAGGCATTAAATATGAGGTGGAGGATCTGGGCGTGGGGTTAGCGCGGTTTAAGGGTGGAATATCACTTGATATTTATGAGGACTGGGCCATGCACATGGATGATGTAGGCGCAAGCTTTGTGGCAGGTTCTATGGGTGGTCTTAAGTTAATTGATGTTGACTGTACCGGTGGAGAACTTGCAAAGGAAGCGGGCGGAATTGTAGGCGGAGGGGATGTACAGAAACCGACACTGGAATTCCATGGTTATGAAGACGGACAGATGGTCCAAAAAACCATTGATTGTCAGCTGAATGGAAGAAAGGAAAGCCTGGCAGATCCATTCATTGACCTTTTTAACGATAATCAGGTACATTGGGCAGCGTATCTTAGGGGAGATCTGGACGATACCACGAGGATTGATTCCCCCTATCTGGCTATGGAAACTGCTTTGCTGTCGGAAGGAATTTTTATTTCCAATGAATTAGGACGCAGTGTGACTGCGGAAGAAATTAAGTCCCTTTCTAAATCCACTGCCGTGCGAAGCCAGGAGACACCCTGGGGCACTATAGAGTACGATTTTTAACACCATGGGAGGTGAAACAATGAACCGATTACCAGTGGGCATACAGGTCTATGGACTGCGGGATATGCTGGAGGAGACCCCGGAACAGTTTCAGACAGTGATGCAGCAAATAAAAGATATGGGCTATGAAGGCGTGGAACTTGCAGGGTTGTATGGGCTTTCGCCTGAGTATGTCAGGGATACACTTGCAGAAATTGGGCTGGTCCCTGTCAGCGCCCATGTTCCCCTGGCAGACATGATGGAAGATGCCGTAAAGGTTGCGTTGGATTACAGGACCATCGGCTGCCGGTATGTGGTGGTTCCGTACCTGCCGGAGGAATACCGCCCCCTAACGGAGGGTTATGATACGGTGATCAGGGAAATGGCACGTATTGGGCAGGTGATGTCGGGATATGGTCTGACCCTTCTCTATCATAATCACGATTTTGAGTTCGTGAAGCTGCCGGATGGAAGCTATGGTTTTGACGATATTTACAAGCAGATACCGGAGCGGTATCTCAAGGCAGAGCCGGATACGTGCTGGATCAAAGTCGCAGGAGAAAAACCGGATGATTATATCCGTAAATATCTGGACCGCTGCCCGATCGTGCACCTGAAAGATTTTATCAAAGAGGGCAATCCAAAGAACATGTATCAGCTGATTGGTATTGATACAGAGGAGCAGGAAGAGGACAACGGAATGTTTGAATTCCGGCCGGTGGGTTTTGGACAGCAGATTTGGGAACCTGTATTGGAGGCCTCCCTGAATGCCAATGCCCAATGGGTGGTAGTGGAGCAGGATGAGCATTATGCGCTGCCAAGTCTGGAATGTGCCAGAAGAAGCCGGGAGTATTTGAAGATCCTCGGCTGGTAATGAAAGATAAATAATCAGGATGACCAGTGGATGATGGACTCAGGCAGGAAATCAGATCACTGGTTATTTTGTTTGAAGAGGAGAGGAGAAACAATGGATAAGGTTAAAAAACCAAAACAGGTGGATTTTACAGTTGGGCCCATATTGAAACCCATGCTGCTGTTCTCGCTGCCTGTTTTATTCGGAAATGTATTTTCCGCCCTGTACAATGTGGTGGATTCCATTGTGGTAGGAAGGTTTGTGGGGTCATCAGCATTGGCTGCGGTCAACACAAGCTTTGCCATATCTATGATCTGCACTGCTGTGTACGCGGGATTTGGGATGGGATCAGCAGTTTTGATCGGGCAGTTATTCGGCGCAAAGAGATTTGAGGATCTAAGCAGGGCGACTGCAACTGCTTTGATCGGTGCAGTCATAGTCGGAGGCACCATGTCTGTTGTGGGTCTGCTTATAAGCAGGCCTGTGCTTGTGCTGATCAATACCCCGCCGGATATTTTAGATCAGGCTAACATTTATCTGAAAATAACATTCTGCGGCTGTGCTTCCCAGCTGCTCTATTTTATGGGATCAGGAATGATAAGAGGACTGGGGGACAGTAACTGGCCAATGTATTTTCTGGTATTTTGCGCCCTGGTAAATATTGTGCTGGATTTGGCATTTGTGATTTTCTTTCATATGGGGTGTGCAGGTGTTGCACTGGCAACTGTGATAGCCCAATTCCTTTCAGCCATCATGGTTGTGTGGAGGATCGTGTTTGGCGGCTACGGCGTCCATCTCACAAGGAAGAATTTTCGGATCGACATAGTGATGCTGGGAAAGATATTAAAAGTTGGTGTTCCGCGGGCCATTCAGCAGCTGGCTGATTCCATTGGTCTTTTATGTATCCAGAGCTTTGCCAATTCGTTTGGAACAAATTTTGTGGCGGTTAATGGCGTTGTGCAGAAAATTGATACCTTTGCACTTCTTCCCATGCGTTCGGTAGCAGAGACAATTATCATGTTTAATGCCCAGAACCTTGGAGCTGATAAGAATGAACGCGCACGGGCCGGAAATAAAAAAATCATGGTACTTGTCCTGGGAATCGGCGTCAGCATCGGCGTCTTTCTATTTGCAGTGGCAGAGCCTATTTTCCATCTATTCATCAGCCGGTCAGATGCAGGATACGCCAGCATCCTTAATATGGGGAAGGAGTGTGTACGCATCCTGGCCTTTTTTTACAGCATGTATGCTCTCCAACAGGCGCTGATCGCGATCATGAACGGCATAGGCGCCACGCTGCCGGTTATGATAATAGGCCTGTGTTGCACTGCCCTGCGGGTGCCCCTGACCTATGGTCTGGCTATGATCACTCACCGGTATCAGGGCTTGTTCTGGGCCACGAACATCCATAATACCCTACTGATGCTGGGAATTTATATTTATTACAGATTCGGCAATTGGAAGCGTTTTGTACAGGTGAAACGTTCAAGTGTTGAAGCAGCGGCAGATGCGGGAGTGTGAAGCGTCAATACAAGTAGATAATAGTTTATTCATTTAAGGGCAAAAAAGCGATGTGCTTTTTTGCCTTTTTTTTCTGATTTATTTAATTACAAAAAAGCAGACCAATAAAGATTCAGAACAAAAGACGAAATACAAAAAGAAGGATGAGATGTCAATTTGTATAATATAATCATCAAAAGTAGAAAAGAGGAAGGAAATGAATCGGACAATCGGCTTTATTGGAAGCGGAAACATGGGCGAGGCCATGATTTCAGGGCTGATAAAATCAAAGACTGCAGTTCCGGACCAGATTATGGTATTTGATGTGGATGACAGTAAGATGGAATATATGAATGAGGTATATGGTATTGTTCTAAAACCTGATGTCATATCTCTGACTAAAGATGCAGAGATACTGGTTTTGGCAGTAAAGCCGGCAGTATACCCCTCTGTTATCCGGGAAATCAGAGAGGTAGTGGATCAGAATGCCATAATTATTACCATTGCTGCAGGACAGAAATTAAAATGTGTGGAAAGGTTGTTTGGGAGGAAACTTAAGGTTGCCAGAGTCATGCCTAATATTCCGGCGTTGGTTGGAGAGGCTATGAGCGCAGTCGCAACGAACCGTTTGATTACAGACGAAGATATTATGCAGATAGAAAGTCTGCTGAATAGCTTTGGGACCTGCGAAAAAATACCCGAAGACCTAATGGATTCAGTTACCGCGGTAAGCGGTTCTTCTCCTGCTTATATCTATGTGCTGATTGAGGCAATGGCTGATGGCGCTGTGCAGGAGGGAATGCCGAGAAGTCAGGCCTACCGCTTTGCAGCACAGGCAGTGTATGGATCAGCAAAGATGGTGCTGGAGAGTAAAAAGCATCCCGGAGAACTTAAGGATATGGTATGTTCGCCTGGGGGAACCACCATATCGGCAGTAGCGGAACTGGAGAGAAAAGGATTTCGGGCGGCAGTTTTGTCGGCAATGGCAGCCTGTGCAGTCCGGTCGAGAAAAATGCTGAATAAAGAGAGTGTATAAAGGAGAGAAAATGAAAGAGGAAACATTTTTATTGGATTCGGTAAGTGAAGAAACACGCTTAAGAAATTATCAAATTGTTAAACGTTTTATGGCTCAGAGTGGGCCGAAACGAAAAATTGTACGAAACCAGCTGTTTTCAGAAGGTGCAAAAGTAGAAATTTTTTATACATCTGCCGGGGTTCCGCTGGTGGAAGATGCATTTCGGTGGAGTGAAGCAGCGGCAAATGATTTCCCGGAGTGGGCGTATCCTGAGACAGAGATATTTATGACTCAGTATCCAGACCGCTTCCTTGGATTTACCCATGCAGTTGGGCATGATAAAGAAAGGGAGTATGATTCACATTATTACGTTTATTTTGAGTTAAGGGATGGCAAAATATCGCTGTACCGCGAAATCTTCAATCCGATTCACGAGGCATCCAGCCTGAAAGAAAAGTTAGGGGAGGAAACATACCATGGATGAGAATATGAACATTGAAGCATTGCTTCAATTTGGAAATCAGGAACTCAGGAAAAAAAATATTGCTACGATTATGAAGTATGTCCATTCCAAGAATGATGAAGAGCGCAAGAATCGATGGAAGCTTTTTACAGAAGATTGCACAAGTGGTTTTACAGGTCCTGAAATTTATAATAATACAGACAAAGTAAGGCTGAATCCGGATGGCAGGGAAGCTAAAGCTGCAAGTGATGCATGGAATCACACATATTTTCCAGATTATCATATGGAGAATAATATTCTATTTCAGACTCAGGATCCCAATTATTATATCGTTGTATCACAGGGGAACGGCTACATTCATTTCCCGGCGTATGGCGAAAAGAAGCCATATGAAAATTTCTTTTTTCATCGCTTTATTATGCGGGATGGACTGATCAAGGATTATCGTGAACATATGAATTTCTGCCAGGTATTTCACGCTTTGGGGGTTGAACTCCCACAGATCAGGTTTCCTGGAAAGCCAGAAAGTGAAAGCTTATAGGAGGAGGATAAAAACATGGGAAAACTTAAAATCGGGATTATTGGGTGTGGAGGTATTGCAAATCAAAAACATATGCCTGCTCTTTCCAGGCTGTCAGAACGGTGTGAGATGGTAGCGTTTTGTGATCTGGTTCAGGATAGGGCAGAGAAGGCGGCTGTCCAATATGGCGCTGAAGGTGCGAAAGTTTATACAGATTATATGGAACTGTTAAAAAATCCGGAAATTGAAGTTGTACATGTTCTGACACCGAATGTTTCACACAGCCCGATTACCGTAGCTGCTTTTGAGGCTGGAAAGCATGTTATGTGCGAGAAGCCGATGGCTCATAATACGAAAGCCGCACAGGAAATGATAGATGCATGGAAAAAGTCGGGAAAGAAATTTACAGTAGGTTACCAAAACCGGTTTCGTCCGGAAATTCTCGCTTTGCATGAGGCGTGTGCGGCAGGAGAATTAGGCGAAATTTATTTCTCCAAAGCGCATGCGGTAAGAAGGAGAGCAGTTCCTACCTGGGGTGTGTTTCCGGATAAATCTAAACAGGGAGGAGGTCCGCTGATTGATATCGGTACTCACGCATTGGACATAACTTTGTGGATGATGGATAACTATGATCCTGTTTCAGTGACCGGTTCTGTTTATGAGAAACTTGGACATTTGAAGGAAGCTGCTGAAGGAAATCTGTTCGGTCCATGGAATCCGGATACATATGAAGTAGAAGATTCTGCTTTTGGATTTATAAAGATGTCCAATGGAGCGACTATATATCTAGAGGCTGCATGGGCCCTAAACATAACGGATGCCAGAGAAGCATCCACTACCTTGTGCGGAACAAAGGCAGGGGCAGAGGTGGTAGGCGGCATTGCCATGGGCAAACACAGACTGACTTATAATAAAACTTCCCATGGGCAACTGACAGAAGAGATTGTATCGTCAGGAACAGGGGCCGTGGCGTTCTTCGAGGGGGCAGGTGGCGGCGCTCCGGAGGATTTAGAAGCCAGTCAGTGGCTGAAGGCCATTGTAGACAATGGGAAACCTTTGGTAAAACCAGAGGAAGCGTTTACGGTAACAAGAATATTAGAAGCAATTTACCGTTCAGCGGAAACTGGGAAAGAGGTATATTTATAAAGACAGATGGCCATGACAGGTGATGGAAACCTGCCATGGCCTGTTGTTTACATTGCTGTATGAAGACGGTATAATCAAGGTATCTTGTTACGGTAGGAGGATCATATGCGTATTGGGATTCAGAATACAGACCTGTTAAAGCTATCAGTGGAGACAGAACCGGTTAATTGCATACATTTTCATGAAGATATAGAACTGATTATGGTTCTGGAAGGGAAAATGAGTGTCCATATAGAGGGAAAAAGTCATCTGGTAAAGGCGGAAGATTGTCTTTTGATTAATTCTAACCGGAAACATAGGTGTGATGTAAGGGGAAAAGTGTATTATCTGAGTCTCATCATTTCTTATAAGAGGATCCGGGAACTCCTGTCACAGCCTGTAATCGAGTTTTGGTGTAATTCTACTGTTGAGGATGGGAAAAATTATGATGAACTCAGGCAGATGATGTGTATACTGCTTAACTCCTGCGTCTGTCCCCATGAATTTGATATTTTGGAATATTATAGTCTCAGCTATCAGTTGATTAAACTTCTTACAGAAAAGTTCTTGATTTATAAAGGGAAAAATCCATTGGAACCCTTGAACGAGGATGAAGTCAGATATATGGATATTGTCAACTTTATTCAGGATAATTACAGAAACCGTATCAGCCTGCAGGATTTAGCAGATAAAGTACATTTGACAAGTGCATATCTATCCAAATATATAAAAAAAACACTGGGAAGCAGTTTTGTTAAATATCTTAATGATATTAGGCTTCAGCATGCGGTTCAGGATCTGCTCTGTTCCGATGCTTCGATTACAAAGGTTGCATATGATAATGGTTTTCCCAATATGGCTTCTTTTAATAAATGTTTCAGAGAAACATATGGTGATACCCCGTCTGTTTATAAGAGCAGAATGAACAGTAATACAGACATGCTGCTGGAAAGAGAGCGTCTTTCGATTCAAAAAGAAGAAACAATCCATAAGGTGAATGAATACTTGGACCGACATCCGGAACATAGGGAGGAACAGGGACAGGCTGTCAGATCTCAGATACAAATAGATGTGCGTATGGGCGAACGATATGAGAAGAATTGGTCACGGGTAATTAATGCAGGGGCAGGGGAAAACCTGCTGCGTTCAGAAATGCAGGAACATATAATGGCATTAAAAGAGGAACTTCATTTTGAATATATCCGATTTTGGGATATTTTTGGAAATGGTATGCATGTATCCATGAAAAAAAAGAATGGGTACAATTTCCTGAATGTATACAGAATATTGGATTTTCTTGTGAAAAATGGCATTAAACCATATATTGAATTGGGATTTAAACCCAGGCAGATTATTAAAAGCATTTCCAATACAATTAATATCGAGAGTGAAATATATGTGGAAAATGTAACAGAACTTGCTTTGCTTTTGGAATGTTTTATGAGCCGTATTATACATCGCTATGGTGTCGAAGAGGTAAATACATGGTTTTTTGAGAGTTGGCAGGATCCTCGGCTTTGTCTGGAGGGTAATGGGACAACGTACTTTGAGGTCTTTGATGCTACCTATGAAGCGGTCAAGAGGCACGCGCCCAAGGCACGAGTAGGCGGCGCAGGAATATCAGTCAGCGACCCCAAAGCCCGGAAGCTGGAGAACATTATTGAATTGTGGAAAAAACGAGGAAAACGCCCGGACTTTCTTTCGGTTTATGTGTATCCTTATATTATGAACAATAACGGGGGAGAGGTTGAGACACGCCAGTCAACGGATACGGATTTCCTGAAGAATCAGGTTGATGAAGTGATCCGATGTCTAACGCACGGCGGATTTGCTGTAAAGGAGCTTCATGTGACGGAGTGGAGTTTTACCTTGTCCAATAGAAACTATATGAATGACAGCTGTTATAAAGCGGCTTATCTGGTTAAGAGTCTGATTCAATCCATAGGAAGAGCGGATGTACTGGCTTATTTTGCTGGCACTGATCTTTTGGGAGATTACTATGATACAAATTCTGTTTTATATGGCGGGGCAGGTTTGATTTCTCAGGATGGCATTAAGAAACCAGCATTCTATGCATTTCAGTTTATGAACCATCTGGGAAACAGACTGCTGTATTTTGATGAATATTCTATTATAACTGCGGATGATGACAACGGATACCGGATTGTGTGTTACAATTATAAAAAGTTAAATTACCAGTACTTTATGAAGGATGAAGAAGCGGTTGAAGTACAGGTCCAGGAAAAATATTTTGAGGAGGAAAAGCAGATTGAATTGAATATCTGTCTGGATGGAATTGTAAATGGCCACTATAAGATAAAAACCCGGCTGATGAATAAGGAATATGGGAGTGTGTTGGATGAGTGGATCCGCATGGATATGGTGGAAAATATTGATCCTGATGATGTACGGTATTTGAAACAGGTTTGTATACCAAAACAAATTCTCCATCACGAAAAGGTTGATCTCGGTTCAATTAGCATCAAAACACAGCTAGAAGCCCATGAAATACAATATATACATGTTGAATACAGAGGCATATAGAGACTCGGTTGAAAATAGAATGTGATTTTTTGTTTTGTGGAAAGCATATAGGAGAATGTGCGGAATCCGAAGCAAAAAATCACTTTTTTATTACAGGAAAAGAAGAATGGTTTTCAGGCTAAAGTGTACTAAACTGATTCATATAAGGAAGGGCCCATCCTGAAATAACAAAGCTTAAAGGAGTAGGAGATTATGGGGAATGGCAGGGTTTTTAAGCGCAATATAAAAAATATTATTGCTGTAGCATTGACAGCACTTTCCACAGGCGGATTTACCGCAACGTTTGTAAGTACATATCTAAGCTTTTATTATACGGAATTCATGCTGGTATCAGCCGCCGCAGTGGGAACGGTTTTAAGTATTGGTATCTTGGTGGATGGTGTCACGGATTTCGCCATGGGCGCGGTGGTAGACAGGGTAGAAACCCGATATGGAAAGGCAAGACACTGGTTCCTTTGGATGGCGGTTCCTACCGCAATCGCAACTGCATTGATTTTCTTTTGCCCCACCAATGCATCTGTTACTGTTAAGCTCGTATATCTGTTTATTGTTTATAACTTATACTGTACCTGTTTAACAACAGTCAGACTGCCGGCACAGTCAATTATTTCACTTTGTTTTAACCAGGATAAGGCGCGAGAATCAGCAAGCCTGACATATGGCTTTTCCACGCAGCTGGGAAGCGCTATTTCTTCCTGTCTGATTGCACCGCTTCTTGCGGTACTTGGCGGTGGGATTATGGCATATAAGACTGCAGCAGTCATATTTCCTGGACTTGCAGGTCTGTTCATGCTTGCGGCATTCTTTCTTTTGACGGAAGTAAAAGGTTCCAAGGCGGCCTTAAAGAATGTGAGGGAGACAGAGGAGGAACAGACAGACAGCGATAACACATTAGACGAAAAATATCAGGCACAGAAACGGGAACATTTTTTCAAAGAGCTTAGCTATCTTCTGCGTAATAAATACTGGGTATTAAATGAATTTGCGGAAATTTGTATGGCTACATCGGTTGGTTTCCTGATTGGCACAGCCACCTATTTTTGTAAATATGTATTGGGGCGTGTGGAAGCCGTTGGCGGCGTGTTTGGTGTAATGTCAATTGGAATGCTGTCAGGAATCATGGTATGCGCACCGCTGTTAACAAAGATTGATGCAAGAAAGATTGCGGTGATTGGTAACTTTATTGCCTGCATCGGTTTATGTATTGCTTCGGCAGGCGTGTTTTGGCTGGACAAGTTAGGCCTTCTTTATGTGGGAATTGCCATCAAGCAGTTCGGATCTGGCCTGTATTATGCAGTGGGTATGGGTCTGGTGGCAAGAACCGTGGACTACGGAGAATGGAAATTTGGGCTGCGGCAGGATGGTATTGCCTATAGCGGAAAGGCGGTTATGAATAAGATTGCCTCTTCCGTGGCTGCCGCAATCCTTGGTTTTGTACTGACATCTGTTGGTTATGCCGGTGGTTCTGAGGTTATGCCGGCTGCTGCAGTGACCGCACTGAAGTGGTTATTCTTAATCATACCTGCGATTGCGTTATTTCTGGCGGCAGTATGCTATATATTTTTTAATCTTCCAGGAGAACGTGTATCACGGATGCAGGAAGAAATTGCGCAGAGAAATAAATCAGGTAATAATGAATAACAGGGTGAAGATATGAAAAATGAAGTATTTGAGACATATTCCGTGCCTAAAGCAGTGGCTGCAATGGGCATCCCCACAACGCTGGGTGCCCTGGTGATGATGTTTTATAATATGGCTGACACATTTTTTGTGGGTCAGACAGGAGATGCAAATCAGGTAGCGGCAGTTGCAATTACAATGCCTGTGTTTTTCCTGCTGATGGCAATCGGCAATTTGTTTGGAATCGGAGGCAGTTCTCTTATTTCGCGCTGCCTGGGCAAAAAGGAGTTTGAAAAAGCAAAAAAAGTATCGGCCTTATGTTTTTATGGCGGAATTGCAGCGGGTCTGGTGAGCATGATATTATTTTTGGGAATGATGCCCTGGATTCTGAACTTTTTGGGAGCAGGGGAGCAGACCACGGCTTACGCAAGGAGTTATCTGTCAATCGTTTCCATTGGAGCTGTATTTGTGGTAGTACAGGGAGCGTTTGTAAACATTGTCAGAGCTGAAGGCGCAGCAAAATCAGCCATGGCGGGCCAGATGGTGGGAACCATAACCAATATTATACTGGATCCGGTTTTTGTCCTTGTATTTGGGATGGGAATTAAAGGTGTGGCAGTGGCTACCGTTATAGGCAATTTCCTTGCATTTTTATATTACATTGTATATATGCGTGTATCGAAGACCTGCCTTTCTCTCTCTCCCTCCTTATTATCCTGGGATCGTGCAATTATGTCAGAGGTTTTTTCTGTGGGGCTGCCCAGTGCTCTTTCCAATATCCTGGGCAGTATTACCTATATTATTTATAATAAAGTAATGGTAGGGTATGGAGACATGGCAGTGGCAGCTTCCGCCATATCATCAAAAGCGGGGATGTTTGCAGATACCATACAACAGGGAATTGCCATGGGAATCCAACCATTGATAGGCTACAGCTATACAGAGGGAAATCATAGGCGCCTGAAACATATTATGTGTTTTACTATTGCGGTCAGTACGGTATTTGGAGTCTTATTTATGGCTGCACTCATTATTTTTGCGCCTCAATTTGTCCGGGCATTCTTAAATAATGATGAAGTGCTGGACACAGGTGTTGATTTTGTAAGGTTGATTGTGATAGGAGCTCCATTTACCGGAATGTTAATGACGATTCAGAATACATTTCAGGGAATGGGAAAGGCACGAGAGGGAATGATACTGGCGCTGTCCCGGCAGATTGTGTTTTTCGTGCCAGCCATCTTTATTGGCAGTATGCTTGCTGGAAAGAATGGTGTGATTATGGCCCAGCCGATTGCTACAATGGGTTCAATGGTTATAGCGATAATGATTTATATGATATCTATAAAAAAGGAATTAAATTCCGTTGTACTCTCATAAGTCAATTTTGTTGAAGAAAGGAAGGAATATATGGAAATTAATCAAAAGTATATGTTAAATGAAAGGGATGTTAAAAATATTATATTGGCAGATGGTAACTGCCCAGGATTTATTTTGAAGCTGAATATACCTTATTATCGGGGAGTGGCTTTGAGTATGGTTGATGATTTATACGTAAAAGTGAACGGACAGGTTTTTGAAAAGGAAAAACTTATATTTTGTGTGGATGGATTCAGATATATTTGGCCGCAGATTGAGACGGTTACCACGTTCCGTTGGGAGTATGGTACAAAGGCAACCGTGTTTGTGCCTATGGAAGGAGGAATCACTGTGACACCGGTATATCATATTGAAGTCGGATGTGGTATACGGATGAGTTATGGAGGTCCGGTTCGCCCCTGTGTGGCATATATGGATGTGGATGCCTGCAAAATTGAACGTATAGTAGTAGGATAAGGAGGAGAAAGGTATGGCTATTAAAAGAGGAGTTTCATTATACAGTTACCAGCAGGCGTATCTGACGGGCAAGCTGGATCTGGAAGGATGTATTAAAACTGCTGTGGAAACTACAGGTGCGAAAGGAATAGAACTGATCTACGAACAGATGCCCTTGGAAAGGTATCCGGATAAAGTCTATCCTAATATTTCCGATAAGGGGATCGGAAGATGGAAAGAGCTGATGGATAAATATCAAACTGTTCCAACCTGCATGGATTCATTTATTGATTCCAAGCTATATAAAGGCCGGATATCTACATTTCAGGAGCAGGTTCAGATGATGGAGCAGGATTTATGTCTTGCATCAAAACTGGGATTTTCATGTATCCGGGTATTGGCGCTGGTGTCTCCGGAAGTAATAGAAGCATCCCTTCCGGCAGCAGAATATTATGGGGTCGCTATGGGATTGGAAGTGCATCCGCGCTTGGATCTGCGCGACCCATGGGTACAGACTATTGTAAATATGGCCAGAAGGCACCAGACTAAGTTCATTGGTCTGATCCCTGATTTTGGGATTTTTGGAAAAGGGCTTGGAGGCGCACAACTGAATTTCCTGAAGATTATGGGAGAAAAGTTGGAGGTGATTGAATATGTCCGCAATGCGTTTCAACAGGATGTACCATTGAAGGAGTTAATGAATACGGCATTGACAATGGGAGCAGGAGAGAGAACCATGGGACTTTTAAGAGGCAGCCAGTTTATGGCACACTATTGTGAGCCAACAGCACTTAAGGGACTAACTGATGTAATTCTGCATTTCCATGGAAAGTTTAACTATATGTCGGAAAATTGTGAAGAGCTCACCATTAATTACGAGGAACCTATCCGTATCCTTAAAGAAAGTGGATGGAATGGGTACATATCTTCAGAATTTGAAGGACAGAGGGCATACCATGGACAGGAGTGCCCCTATGAAGAGGATGAAATCGAACAGGTCCGCAGGCATCATCTGATGCTTAGACGGTATATCGGAGAATAGGAAGAAAAAGCAGCAGCCGGTTGGCGCTGCTTTTTAGCTTTTCTTGAATTTTGCAGCATACTCATTTTTAATATTGAGCTTAATCATCCGGTTTCTCAGCGTGCTTGCGTTCATATTCAAAAGCGCTGCCGCTCCGCTGGGTCCGCTGATACGGCCATGACATTGTTCCAGGGCCTCTTTTATATGCCGGGCCATCGTAATATCCAGTGGCTGGATGGTTGAATTTAATTCCTGATTCACAACAGGATTCTTTTTTGGATATGGGATCGAGAAGTCAAAATTCAACCATCCGTCATTTCTAAGAATCATAGCCCTCTCGATCACATTCTGGAGTTCCCGCACATTACCAGGCCAGTCGTATTCCATCAGACGGTCCATATCCTCGCTGCGGATGGCTGGCAGCGGTGAGATGCCAAATTCGGCCGCCTTTTTTTCGATAAAGTGAGAACACAGGGCCGGAATATCAGCCATGCGTTCGCGCAGGGGCGGAAGGGTGATGGGAAATACATTGATGCGGAAAAACAGGTCTTCCCGGAACATCCCTTCTTCGACCATGGCATGCAGATCCCTGTGGGTCGCACAGATAATGCGGATATTGACGGGAATAGGGCCGTTCCCTCCAACACGTTCAATTTCACGTTCCTGTATGACACGCAGAAGGCGCACCTGGGCATCCGCTGTCAGTTCTCCTACCTCATCCAGAAAAATGGTTCCGTTGTGTGCCCGCTCAAACCGTCCGGCCTTTTGGCTGACCGCGCCTGTAAAGGCGCCTTTTTCATGTCCGAACAACTCGCTGTCAATCAGTGATTCAGGTATAGCGCCACAGTTGACTTTAACGAAGGGGCCGTCCTTTCTGGCGGAGGCCTGGCAGATGGCATTGGCAATCAGCTCTTTGCCGGTCCCGGTTTCACCGAAGATTAAAACAGGGCTGTTAAGAGGGGCCACCAGACGCACCATGTTGAAGACTTCTTTCAGACAAGTGTTCTTCCCAATGATTTCCGCGCCGATATCCGGATTCAGCTGTTTCTTCAGCCGCTTGTTTTCGGCTTCCAACTGCTGTTTCAGGCGGGTCAGAGCCAGATGCTCCAGGCAATGGGAAAAGGCAACGCTCATGATCTCGGATACAGGGAGCAGTAAACGGGCGTGTTCTTCTGTAAGGACATTACTTCCCCATGCGTATATCTGACAGGTACCTACCAGCATTTTGTCTATGGTCAGAGGGATGATGAGACAGGACCGGTTTGAATCATGGGAAACGGGAATGATGCGGGACAGTACCGGATCATCCGTCTGGGAGGAGACCAGGATCGGGCGGCTTTTGTTAAACTGATGTACCATGGTAAGTGCGTCACCGGCCAGATGGACGTTCTGATTTAACAGGACGCCGCCCTGAAGCGAGGCCCTGGCTACCTGGCGGTACTCATTAACAGAAAAATCAAATAGACCCATGTAGATCTCATCGGCAGGCATATAATCGCTGATAAATTTTAATGTATTGGCCAGAGAGGCTTCCAGGTGCAGGCTGCTGCATATATTGGCAGCCACGCCGTGAAAGAATGTTCGGTTAATGGATTCCGGATTTGTCATAAATTTGCCATTCTCCTTTCGGGTGTTGTTAAAATTTTACCATATATGGCGAAAAAAAGTAAGTAAAAGATAAAAATGATGCCATTATCTTATGTGGGAAACTGGGAAATGGCCTTGTAAATCAAGGGAAAAACAACATTGATAAAAAATTGGCACGTTTTTTGCTTATATAGTATTGTAAAAATCTAAAGGAGGATACATTTATGGTATTACCAGAGTTTGAGTACCTGGCACCCGACAATCTGAAAGATGCATGTGCATTGGCAAAGGAGCACGGAGAGCATGGGAAGGTTATGGCAGGCGGGACGGATGTAATAGTAGCAATGAAGGAAAAGCACATTGCACCGGCTTACATTATTGACATTAAAAACATTGGGGGACTGGATTATATTGATTACGATCCAAGAGAGGGGCTGAGGATTGGTGCACTGACAAAACTGCGCACAATCGAGAAGTCACAGCTGGTTCAGGAAAAGTTTAAGGCTATATCGGATGCTGCGCACTATGTTGCTTCCACACAGGTCAGAGCGAAAGGAACCATGGTTGGAAATATAGTAAATGCTTCCCCATCTGCGGATACAGTACCGGCACTGATTGCCCTTCGCGCTTCTTTAAAGGTGAGCGGAGTGGAGGGGGACCGCGTGATCTCTATGGATGAGTTCTATACCGGCTTTAAGAAGACCGCCCTTCAGCCAGGAGAAATTGTGACCGATATCCTGATTCCGGCAAAAAAAGAAAATGAACACAGTGCATACTGCAAGCATGCGGTGCGCAAGGCCATGGATCTGGCCATTGTCGGAGTAGCGGCAAATCTTACTGTGGAAGGCAGAGTGGTTAAGGACGCCAGAATTGTCCTGGGAGCTGTGGCAGTAACCGCAATCCGTTCACCGAAAGCGGAAGCAGAACTGATTGGAAATGCACTGACAGAGGAAGTGATCGCTAAAGCGTCCGTTGCGGCCATGGAGGATTGCAGACCGATTGACGATGTACGTGCATCGGCGGAGTACAGAAAAGATATGGTTCGTGTATTTACAAAACGTGCGATTCAGAAGGCAATGGAAGATTAGTAGGCGATGGAAGCTTAGAAGCAATGGCGGATTAAGATCAATAGATGATCATAAGCAATGGAAGGAGAGCAAAACATGCAGCATATCATCAGTTTCACATTAAATGGAGAACATACGGAAGCAATTGTCAGGGATAACATGACACTGTTGGATTTTATCAGGGACACTCTGGGACTGACAGGGACAAAGAAGGGGTGCGAAGAAGGGGAATGCGGTGCATGTACCGTTATGCTGGATGGAAAACCGGTCAATTCCTGTCTTGTACTGGCAAGGGAAGTAGACGGCAAAGAGCTTATGACCGTAGAGGGAGTGGCTCAGGATGGAACCTTAAGTCCGATCCAGAAAGCATTTATTGATAAATGGGCGCTTCAGTGCGGCTATTGTACGCCCGGTATGATTATGTCGGCCAAGGCCCTGCTGGATTCCAACCCCCATCCCACTGAATATGAGATCAGGGACGCCATAGCCGGTAACCTTTGCCGCTGTACCGGTTACGCTAAAATTGTGGAGGCGATCGCGGCGGCCGCTCCCCTTGTGGCAGCAAAAAAGGGGGAGCGCTAGATGGACAGGAGGTTTGAGAAAAAGCCGGAGGATTATAAAATCGTTGGAACGAACTATAACAGGATTGACGGTGAGGATAAGGTGACCGGACGGGCCAGATATACGGCCGATATCCAGATGCCGGGAATGCTCATCGGTAAATTCGTCAGAAGCCCCTATGCTCACGCAAGGATTTTGAGCGTGGATACAAGTGAAGCGGAAAAACTGCCCGGTGTAAAAGCAATCATCACAGGGCGGGATTTTACGGCAGGCAAGCTGGGCAATGCGGAGTTTGCAAAGGAAATGAATGATAAACTTCCGCTTCAGAATGAAAAGGTCCGTCTGATTGGAGATGAAGTGGCCTGTGTGGCTGCAGTGGACGAAGCTACAGCTGTAAAGGCGGCAGCTCTGGTAAAGGTTGAATATGAGGAACTGAAGGCTACTTTTACCCTGGAAGATACAATGGCAGATGACGCGGAGCCGATTCACAGGCCAGGGACCCATAATCTGAGCATGATGTGTACCATGGACGGAGGAGATGTGGACCGGGCCTTTGAGGAAGCGGACTATACGGATCATTATCACTATGAAACCCAGCTCATGGTGCATGCGGCTCTGGAGCCCCATGCAGCGGTTGCCACCTACACCAATGAGGAAGTGACGCTCTGGAGTTCTACCCAGGCCGCCTACGTGTGCCGCTTCTGGATGGCGGAAGTGCTGGGACTGCCGGAGAGCCGGGTCCGGGTGATCAAGCCATTTGTGGGAGGCGGTTTCGGCGGCAAGCTGGATGTATTTCCTCATGAGGCCTGTGCCTGCAAGCTGGCTATGGTAACGGGACGGCCGGTGAAAATCGTGCTGACCAGGGAAGAGGTGTTCTATGCCACGCGCACCAGGCACCCATTTGAATTTGAGATTGAGACAGCATTTACAAAGGATGGGAAAATGCTGGCCAAGCGCTGTACCCACCTGCTCAATGGAGGCGCCTACGGAGGAACGGGAACACCGGCAACCGCACAGTCCCTGATATGGGCCAATCTTCCTTATAAGATTCCCAATATTGATATGGTGGCAAAGCGGTATTATACCAACTCCCCGGTAGGAGGCGCCATGCGTGGCTATGCGTCCTGCCAGGTGCATTTTGCCCACGATGTACATATGGATGAGGTGGCGGATGCGCTGCACATTGACCCCGTTGAGCTGCGGAAAATCAATGCTGTGGAGCCGGGCTATGTAACTCCCTCCGGACTTCAGGTGACCAGCTGTTCCTTTACAAGGACATTGGAAGAGGCGTCTAAGGCCGTGGAGTGGGAGGAGAAAAAAGACCATCTGGCCAAGGACGAGGGCATTGGATTTGCAGGAAGTGGTTTTGTGTCCGGCACAGGATTTCCGATTTTGGAGACGCCTCTTTATACATCCGCGTGTACGATGGTCCGTTTAAACCGTGAAGGCTATGCCACCGTGTTCACCGGGGCAAACGATATTGGCCAGGGGTCGGATACGGTTATGGTGCTTGCAGCCGCGGAGGAACTAGGACTGGATATGAAGGATGTGAAACTCTGTCAGTCAGACACGACTTTGACGCCTTATGATTCAGGCACTTATGGAAGCAGGGTAACCTTTCTGGCGGGAAATGCGGCCAGGAGAGCTGCGGTGGATGCAAAGCGGCAGATGCTTGAGGCAGCCGCACGAGTACTGGGCGTGGAAGCAGAGTCACTGACTGCACAGGACCACCGCGTATTTGTAAGAGACCGGCCTGAGATTGGAATGTCCTATCATGATGCAGTTTTTGCCTACGCGGAACAGAATGACGGCAAGGAGATCGTAGGCATCGGAACCTACCATCACGATGTGGATAAATCCATCTATATGACCAACAAAGGAAATTTTGCACCCAGCTACAGCTTCTCCACCGGCGCAGCCAGAGTGGAGGTGGATGAGGAGACAGGGCTGGTGGATATCAGCGATTTTGTGTTTGCCCATGACTGCGGACGTCCCCTGAATCTTCGGGCCGTGGAGGGACAGATCGAGGGCTCCGTACAGATGGGACTGGGATATGCCTTATACGAAGAATGTGTCATGAAGGACGGAACCATGATGAATCCAGGGTTCCGTGATTACCGTTTTCCAACGGCCCTGGACATGCCGAGAATTAAGACCATTATCTGCGGTGACCCGGACCCGGATGGGCCGTTTGGGGCAAAGGAGGCCGGGGAAGGCTCTACTGCGCCGGTTGCTCCGGCCATTGTCAACGCGGTATCCAGGGCAACAGGGCTGCATTTCGACACGCTGTCTTTAAACCCGGAGCGTCTGTGGAGAGCATGCAAAGAGAAAAACAGCAGAACATGATTGGAGAAGGAGGACAGAATATATGGCGAAGATTTATGAGGAAACAGAGATCTTTGACGTAATTGGTAAGAATTATCCCAAGGTAGATGCAGAAGATAAGGTAACAGGACGTGCTTTATATGCCGGGGATTACAGCTTCCCGGGACAGCTTTACTGTAAGTTTTTAAGGAGTCCCCATGCACATGCCAATATCCTGAGCATTGATACTTCCGAAGCGGAAAAGCTTCCAGGGGTGAAAGCAATCATAACAGGAAAGGATATGACAGGAGGTACATTGGGATGTGTGGAAATTGATCAGGCAACTGCCGACAAGACCCCTCTTGCCATAGACAAGGTGCGTTATATTGGGGACGAGGTGGCTGCGGTGGCGGCCACGGATGAAGCTACCGCGTTAAAAGCATGCGATATGATCAAGGTGGAATATGAGGTCCTTCCGGCCTATTTTACACCCAGGGAAGCCATGGTGGGAGAGTGTACCATCCATGAAAACGCAGCGAAACAATTTGATTATCTGGGGTATGACGTAAAAGAGAAAAATGTAAACCAGTATAATATCGTGGAATCCGGGGATGTGGACAAAGCATTTGCAGAAGCGGATTATACAGATACCCATGTATATCAGACACAGAGAATTTCGCATGCCGCTATTGAGCCTCATGCAGCAGTGGCCAGATATGAGAATGGGGAGTATATCATTTATACATCCACACAGTCAGCCTACCTGTGCCGGTTCTGGATCGCCCATGCACTGGAGATTCCGGAGAATACCATTCGTGTCATCAAACCCTATGTGGGAGGCGGATTCGGTGGAAAACTGGATGTTTTCCCTCATGAGGCCTGCTGTTGCATCCTGGCCAGGAAAACAGGACGCCCGGTGAAGATGGTGCTGACAAGGGAGGAGGTCTTTGAAGCTACCAGAGTGCGGCATCCCATTACCATTGAGATTGAGAGCGCCTTTAAGAAGGACGGTACGCTTCTGGCTAAGAAATGCCGGCATTATCTGGATGGAGGCGCTTATGGAGGAACCGGAAAACCAGCCAATGCCCTGTCAATTATCTGGGAGAACCTGCCTTACAAGATACCTAATCTGCGCATGGAGGCGTGGCGTGTGTACACCAATAATCCGGTAGGAGGCGCTATGAGAGGATATACCTCCTGCCAGGTGCATTTTGCATGTGATTCTCATATGGATGAGGCGGCCAGGGACCTGGGACTGGATCCGGTGGAATTCCGTAAACAGAACAGTGTGGAAAAGGGATGGAAGACAGCCACCGGACTGAAGGTATCCAGCTGTGCTATGAAGGATACACTGGATGCGGCGGCGGAGAGAATTGGATGGAAGGAAAAGAAAGGCAGCCTGAAAGAACATGAGGGAATCGGTTTTGCCGGAAGTGGTTTTGTATCGGGAACCGGTTATGCGGTGTTGACCACTCCAAAAAACTGCTCCAATTTTACCATCTGCCGTCTGGACCGCAGAGAGATGGCAACTGTGTATTCCGGAGCAAACGACATTGGTCAGGGACTTGATACGGTTATGACTGTGGTAGCGGCAGAGGAACTTGGTCTGGATCCATCAGAAGTGAAAATCTGTGTGGCAGACACCAATCTGTCACCCTTTGACACCGGCACTCTGGGCAGCCGTGGCACGTTTCTGGCAGGAAACGGGGCCAGACGGGCAGCGGCGGATGCCAAACGCCAGCTTCTGGAAACCGTTTCAAAAAGACTGGGGATTCCGGCAGAGGAACTTGAGTGCCGCCATAAACGGATCTACCAGAAGGAAAATCCGGGCAACGGAATGTCTTGGCATGATGCAGTCTGGGCGTATGAAGAAGACCATGACGGAGATGGTATTGTAGGAAAGGGCCATTATACCCACACAGATACAGGGGATGAATACGATGGTTTCTGCAAAGGAAATTATGCGCCTTCCTACAGCTTTTCTACTGGGGCCGCAAAGGTACATGTGGATGAGGAAACAGGACAGGTGGATATCAGTGATTTCATATTTGCCCATGACTGCGGACGTCCTCTGAACCCGGTTTCTGTGGAAGGACAGGTAGAAGGTTCGGTCCAGATGGGTCTGGGATATGCACTGTTTGAGGAAATGATCATGGACCACGGCGTTGTAAAAAATCCAGGGTTCAGGGATTATCGTTTTCCAACCGCTCTGGATATGCCTAAGATCCAGACCGTATTCTGTGGGGAACCTGACCCGGAAGGACCCTTTGGGGCTAAGGAGTGCGGTGAAGGTTCAACCGCTCCGGTGGCTCCTGCCATAGCCAACGCGGTGACGGCTGCCACTGGGTTGCGTTTCCATGAGATACCAATCAGCCCGGAGAAGCTGTGGAAGGCTCTGAAGGAGAAAAAGAAATGAAACGCAGCATGTACCGGAAGGTCAGGGAAGCAGCGGACCAGGGGTTCAAAGTAACTATGATTACAACTGTAAAGGGAATGTCAGGCCGGCAGGAAAATGATATGAGGAAAACTCTTATGATACGCAGTGAAAAATACCTTTACGACATTCTGAACATTGTGCAGGACGGAGAAAATACGGTGATCTACGAACCTGTAAAAGGAATGGAGAAGGAGAACGGTCTGCTGCATTTTAACGAACAGGTAAAAACAGACCTGGATTATGAAGTAATCCAGGCCCTGGCTGAAATCCGGGAACCGGCAGTGACAGCTACCATATTATCTACAGAGACAGCAGCTGAATTTGGAGCCGGAGCAAAAGCAGTCATTACCCGCAAGGGAAAGATTGCAGGTGACATTGGAAGTGCGGCGGAACGCGCTGTGATGCCCCAGGCCATAGAGATGGCGGGACAGGGGACCTATTGTATCTGCACGGCGGAGTTGGAAAAGGAGGGTGGCCTGACCTGTATCCTGCTGGAGGATTTGTAGGGACGGTTGGAACAATGGAAGAACCAGAGCGTTTTTAGATGTGACCCGGAGGGAGACGGCAAATGACAGATTGTGGAGCAGTGATTGTGGCAGCGGGGCTGTCCTCCCGGATGGGAGATTTTAAGCCGCTGCTGCCTATAGGAGATGAGTCCATGATAAAGCGTGTGATCCATATGCTGGAATCAGTGGGGGCATCCCCGATTGTGGTGGTTGCGGGATTTCAATATGAAACCCTGGCAGCGCATGTGAGCGACAGCCATGTGACAGTGATTGAGAACAGCAGGTATGCAAGTACAAAAATGTTTGATTCCATGTTGCTGGGATTGGATTTCCTTTTGGGGAAATGCCGAAGAGTTCTGTTTACACCGGTTGATGTGCCGCTTGTCCAGGCGGGTACAGTCCGGGCGCTGCTGGAATGGGACAGGACACGTTCGGAGCAGGCCGGGGCGTTAATCCGACCCGTGTTCCGTGGTGAACCTGGTCATCCGGTTGTACTGGACATGAGTCTGTATTCGGTTTTGAAAGCGTATTCGGGTAAAGGCGGACTGCAGGGAGCTATTAGCAGCGGATATATAAAAGCCTGGGAGATGGAGACGGAAGATATGGGAATCACATTAGACGCGGATACTCCAGGAGAGTACGAAGAACTTCTGCACCAGGAAGTTTTGATGGATGCAGGTAAAACAAGGGTGCGTATGGAGTTTCAGCTGAAACTTGGAACCGATGAGCTGTTTTTTGGAAGGGATACAGCTCTGTTTTTGGATCTAATCCATCAGAGCGGAGAGGTGGCTGCTGCTTGTGAGGCAATGCATATGTCCTGTTCTGAAGGATGGAATATACTTGAGCGAATGAAGGATAAACTTGGATATGGAATCCTGGAAACAGGGGGAGGCCAACTTCCGGACCGGGTGCGCTTAAGCCCGAAAGCATACTCTTTTCTCAATGCTTATAAAGGAATGAGAGAGGAAATGCAAAGAGAGGCAAAAAGGCTGTTCCGGAAATATTTCCCGGACAGGGCAGGGGGATGTGAATGAAGAAACGAATCTATTTGACCAGACATGGAGAAGCTGGCCCGGTGGAGGGGAGAACAATCTGTTGCGGAAGGCACCCGGATGAACCGTTAAATGAAAATGGCAGGAGGCAGGCAGAACAGCTTGCTCCTTGTCTGGATGGGATTTTGACGGAGCAGATTGTATGCAGTACCCAAAGACGCAGCCGTGAGACAGGGTATATCCTTTCCGGAGGAAAAATCCCGCTTTTACAGAGAGATGACCTGTGCGAGATGGGCATGGGAGTGTGGGAAGGAATGAACTTTGATGAGATAAGGAGACGTTACCCGGCCCTCTACGAAGGACGCGCACTGGACCATAGCCTTCAGCCGCCGGGCGGTGAATCCTATGAGGCGGCATCACGGCGGATGCAGAGTGCGGTGAAACAGATTTTGGAGGCAACAGAGGCACAGGAAGAAGTGGTAATTACATCCCATTGCAGCAGCAACCGGGCTCTTCTGTGCAGTCTGCTTGGTATCCCTTTTTCAGAAAACAGGAATCTGCCGCAGCCCCATGCATGTATCAATGTACTGGAGGTGTCGGAAGACGGTATCCGTCCACTGGCGGTTGGAATGGCGCCGGATGCGCTGCCGGACGAGAAGGAAATCCGGGATCTGCTGGAACAGTTTCAGGTGAGCAGCGAAATCCGTGAACATACGGAAGCTGTTGCCGAACTGGCTATGGAGCTTTATGAGCCGCTGAAACAGGCGGGAATATGCCTGAACCGGGAAGTGGTCCGGTGCTGCGCCCTTCTTCATGATATGTGCCGGAGCCAAAGACACCATGAGAAGGCTGCAGCCATGGAACTTAGGAAAAGGGGGTATCTGCTGGCTGCCCGTGTGATTGAGCTGCATCACGGGGGAGCCTTCAGCCGCCGGTTTGACGAGGCGCAGCTTCTGTTCCTGGCAGATAAGATGGTGGATGGGGCTAGGCGCGTAACCATTGAGGAACGCTTTGCCAGAAGCGCGGAGAAATGCAAAAGCCCCCAGGCAGTGGCTGCCCATGCGGGACGTCTGCTCCAGACCAGGCAGATCGACAGAGAATATCAGGGGCTTATATACGGAATTATCCGTCAGGCAGAGGGAAAAGGAAAAGAGCAGGAGGTATCATGATGCCAGAATATTTACATCCGTCCGGTCCGGAGGAGGCATGTAATCTTGTCCGGGAGTTGCAGTCCGTGCAGTTTACGGCGGGGAAATGCATTTCCCGGGAATCCGAATATGCGATTGACCTGAGGGAGTTTAATGAGCTGCAGGAAGTGGAATACGGGGTGAAAACAGGCGGTAAAATCGGGGCGGCTCTTTTCTTTGAAGAATGGGAGCGCTGCTCTGAACTAAAGGATGCATATCCCTGGCTGTATTGTGTAATAGCAGGATATGGAAGGGATGAAAAACAGGGAAAACAGACTTTGGGAGAAGCTGTTATTTATGGTAAGCCGGAAATCATAGATGTTTTAAAGCATTATCATGCAAAGATCCAGATTCAGGATGCAGACCACTGGTACAGGGTGGATGTGCAGGAGTTTGAGGAAAGAGGTAGAGAGAGAAGAGAGAAGCAGCGGCCAGATGGAATACGGCCAGATAATATACAGCCGGATGAACTCATAACCCAAATTATCCTTCCGCCGGCAACCGGCAGCCAGATTTAATATTGACCAAGAAAATCCCCTCCTTTAGCTTTTGACAGAAAGTAAAGGAGGATTTTTTGCATTAAAAAATAGCACTATATTTTGGATGACAATGTGTATGACAAAGAAATGACCAAAATATTAGCACATTTAAGACAAAATACAACTCTAAATCCAAAGGGAAATTCGATAAAATAAGCATAGAGGGATATCACAGGATCAGCACAGGATATAAATTTTCCTCGTCTTATATGCCGCCGGGTACACAGACTGAGATTGACAGTGAGGTCAGGAATGATTTCCCGGAGCAGATGTTCGGACAGCTGTACAGCGAGCGGGAGCTGATTCTTGTGTGGTAACGGGAATAACATATAAACATCGGGCAGAAAATTTTGCCCTAAATAAAAGGAGAACAATCATGAAAAACGGAAAATTACAGGTAGCAGTAATCGGATGCGGCGGAATCGCAAATCAGAAGCATTTCCCTGCATTAAAGACCCAGGGTAATAAATGCGAGATTGTGGCATTCTGCGATATCATTCCGGATCGGGCAAAAAAGGCGGCAGAGGACGGAGGATGCACAAAAGATGATGGATGCATGGAAGAAATCCGGCAAAAAGTTTACCATTGGTTATCAGAACCGTTTCCGAAAGGATACACAGATGCTGTATAAGGCATGCCAGGCCGGAGATCTGGGAGAAATCTATTTTGCTAAAGCTCATGCAATCCGCAGGAGAGCCGTGCCGACCTGGGGCGTATTCCCGGATAAATCCAAGCAGGGCGGCGGTCCGCTGATTGATATCGGAACCCATGCATTGGATATAACGCTCTGGATGATGGATAATTATGAGGTGGAGAGCGTATCTGGCTCTGTTTTTGAAAAACTGGGACATTTGAAGGCGGCCGCCGAAGGCAATATGTTCGGTCCCTGGGACCCGGAAACGTATGAGGTGGAGGATTCTGCCTTTGGATATATCAAGATGAAGAACGGGGCAACCATTTTCCTGGAATCCTCATGGGCTATTAATATGAAAGATTCCAGAGAGGCGGCAACCACACTGTGCGGAACCAGGGCCGGAGCGGAAATTATTGGTGGTATGAGTAAGGATGGGGGGTATGAACTGATATTCAATAAGACCACCCATGGACAGCTGACGGAGGAGACACTTTCCAGCGGAGGCAGCATTGCGTTCTTTGAAGGCGGAAGCGACAAGGAGGAAGTGATGGAATGCCGGCAGTGGCTGGAGGCGATTATAGGTGACAAAGAACCATTGGTGAAACCAGAACAGGCGTTTATGGTAACAAAGATTCTGGACCATATTTATAAATCTGCAAGAGAAGGGCATGAGATTAAATTTTAGGAGGATGAACCATGAAATTGGGATTTGTATCAGCAATCCTGGATCAGGATGACTTTGAGACTATGATTGATACGGCGAGTGAACTGGGATTTGAGTGTGTGGAAGCAGCATGCTGGCCAAAGGGAAAGGCGGAACGCCGTTATGCAGGAGTATCCCATATTGACGGGGAGCGGGTTCTGGCTGATGGGGCCTACGCACGGCACATCCTGGATTATGCCAGGGAAAAGAGGGTGGAGATTTCCGCTCTTGCCTACTATCCAAATACCATGGATGAAGATCCCATAAAAAGGGAGACAGCGGTGGAACATTTGAAAACCCTGATCCTTGCCAGTAAACGGCTGGGAATAAATATGGTAACCACATTTATCGGGAGAGCACAGACAAAAAGTGTAGAAGAAAATCTGGAACTGGTAAAAGAAATCTGGCCTCCCATCATTCAGCTGGCAGAGGAAAACAAGGTAAAGATTGCCATTGAGAACTGCCCTATGCTCTTTGGCGCGGACCAGTGGCCGGGCGGACAGAATCTGATGACAACACCGGATATCTGGAAACGTGTATTTCAGATTTTGCCCAGTGATTATCTTGGTATCAACTATGACCCTTCTCATTTTGTCTGGCAGATGATTGATTATATAAAGCCGATTTACGAGTTTAGAGATAAGATTTTTCATGTTCATTATAAGGATATTAAGGTGTACCGGGAAAAGCTGAATCAGGTTGGGATTATGGGATATCCACTGGAATTCATGTCCCCTAAGCTTCCCGGTCTGGGCGATGTGGACTGGGGAAATTATGTCAGTGCGCTGACCGATATTCACTATCAGGGATATACATGCATTGAAATCGAAGATAAGGCATTTGAGGGCTCGCGGCAATCTGTAATAAACAGTTTGAAGCTTTCTTGGAACTATATGAGACAATTTGTAATCTGACAGGGAGGAAAAAGAAAGATGAAGAAAACAGGAGAAATCGGATTTGGAATCGTTGGACATGGCTTCATGGGACATGAACATGAGAAGATGCTGTCAGAGATGGATGGAATCCGTGTGATTGGAATTGCGGACCGCGATCCAAAGCAGCTTGAGGATGTGAAAAAAGGGATTAAGCGCTATCACTCTGCGGATGAACTGCTGGAGGATCAGGAAATTGACGTTGTGCTGATTGCGGCAAACAATAACCAGCATCTGGATCTGGTCAGGAAAGCTGCTCACGCAGGAAAGGACATTGTCTGCGAGAAACCGGCGGCCATGTCATTGGAAGAGTTAGATGAGATGGTAAAAGTGGTAAATGAGAACCATGTAAAATTCACAATCCATCAACAGAGAAGGTATGATCCTGATTTTAGGACCATAAAGGAGGTTTATGACAGCAGACAGCTGGGAGAGGTATATGTAATCAAAAACCAGCTGTATGGATATAACGGAAATATGCATGACTGGCATGTTTACATTTCAGAGGGCGGTGGTATGCTTTTTGATTGGGGTGTCCATCTTCTGGACCAGATTTTGTGGATGGTTAACGCAAAGATTACCTCTGTGTTTGCCACGGTAAAAAATGTAATCAATTTTGAGGTAGATGATTATTTTAATATTCAGCTCAAGTTTGACAATGGCGTTATGGCGGAAGTGGAGCTTGGGACTTATTACTTGAGAGATCAGGAAAAGTGGTTTGAGCGGCACTGGTTTATGGGCGGAAATAAAGGAAGTGCTTATGTGGATGGGTTTGCTCCTGGCGGCAAGGTGGTGCGAACTACGGAACTTCTGCAGAATGTGTCAGGGGGCAGAACCATGACGGCTGCGGGACCTACCCGATCCTTTGGTAACCCCAGAGAAGGTTTGATTGTCACAGAAACGTTGCCAGAGGTACATACATGCCACCGGAATTATTTTGAAAACTATATCCGCGCCTGGCATGGAGAGGAGGATTTCCTGGTCAGGATACCGGAAGTAAGACGTGTGCTGGCCCTAATGGAGGCGGTGCGTGAGTCTGCAAAGACGGGGAAATCTATTGATTTTGAGTAACCGGTCAAGAAGATGAGCCGTCTGAATCGCCGTTATTTTAAAAAGAAGGGAGAGATAAGAAGATGAGTAATATAAAAACCTGTGTAAGCTTATACAGCCTGCAGTACGAATACATGACAAAGCGGATGAGCCTGGAGGATATTTTCCGGTTTCTGAATGAAAACCATGTGGACGGTGTGGAATTCCTGCCGGATCAGATGATGCACGGGGCGCCCCATCCAACAGAGGAAACATTGGAGGAGTGGGACCGGCTGTGCAGCAGGTACGGGGTAAAACCGGTTATCGCGGATGTGTTCCTCAACACGAATCTGTATGATAACAGAGAACTGACAAAGAAGGAGTGCGTGGAGCTTTTGATTGACGAAATCAAGCTGCCTCACAGACTGGGAATGAAAATGATCCGTCTGGTTTCCATGACTCCGGCCTTTGTACTGGAACCCCTGCTTCCCTACTGTGAAAAATATGATGTGAAGATGGGCCTGGAAATCCATGCTGGATTAAGCTTTGACAAGGAGAAAACCAGGGATTATATCGCGGAGATGAAGCGCCTTAATTCCCCGTATATAGGTCTGGTGATCGATACCGGAATTTTCTGCAAACGTGTGCCGAGAGTGATGGAACAGTACTGCCGTAATCTGGGAACCGGCCAGGCGCCCATTGATTTTGTAAACCGGCTGTTTGAAGAGGGAAAGGATGGAAGGAACTTATATGGCGCGAATGGGAATTTTGTACCGGAATTTGCAGGGCTGCTTCACTCGGAAGCGGATCACATGTACGCCCATTTTGCGGACGGGTATGAGCATGAGCCGTATACGGTTCTGGATGATGTGATGCCATATGTGTTCCACATTCATTTCAAGCTGTTTGAGATGACGGAAAACGGAGAGTATTCTGTGGACTATAAGGAGTTTCTGGAGTACCTGCATGAACACGATTATGATGGCTATGTGTCTACCGAGTATGAAGGAAACCGCTGGACGCTGCCCGGCGCTCCCATGACGGAGAAGGAACAGGTGATTGCGCATCAGAAATATATTCGTGACTGTTTACGGGGAATTCAAAGTGAGGAGGTTTGATCATGTTTGACAATAATGTTTTTATCGTAGGAAGCTGTAAAAATACATCAGAAAATGGAGCTGTAACGGGATATGAGCTGCAAACACACATTACCTATTACCGGGGGATCCCACTTTCAATGGTGAATGATATAAGCGTAACAACAGATGGGGAAACCGTACCGCGGACGGATCTAAGATGCAGTGTGGACGGGGGGTAATACTGGTTCACTCTGGATGAGATGCGTACCGTCACAGGACATAAGTGGGAGTACGGAGAACCTATGATTGTCCGTGTCAGGAAAGATAACGGTCTGGCAACAGGGAAGCATCAGGTGGAGCTGACTGTGGTTGTGAGGACTGCATATATCCCGGTGCCGCTGAAAGGCGTAAAAGAGAGGACCGTTGTGATTTAAGAAGGCTTTTTTATCTGTGACAAAGTTGTAATCAAAAAAGTGCTGGAGGGCAGTCTGACTCTTACAGTGGGAGGAAACCAATTTCAGATGACGGGCAATGATGTCATTGCCATTGATTCTGCCAGGAAACATTCAGGTCAGAAAGCAGTTTCTGCTGTTTGATGACGCACAGATGCTGGATCTGGGGGTTCGGATCCGCCATGTCCGCAACGGAAAATATCTGGTAAAGATACGGTCCCTTTGCGAGGAACATGGAAGTGTGCAGAATGAGTGGGGAGAGATGGATTATCTGGAAAATTTAAGTGAGCAGGACATCCGGTATTTAAAGGATATCAGCACTCCGAAGATCACGATTACAGAATGTATGATCAAGAAGACACTGGAGATGAATACCGTTTTGCGGCCGTAGGAGATACAGACAATCCACTTGATTTACCAGATGGAATAAATGACAGACGAGGTTATGATATGAGTAAGAAATATGTGTTTGGAGTTGACATCGGAGGGACCACAATCAAAATAGGTCTGTTCGGTTTTGATGGAACAATCGTGGATAAATTTGAGATAAAAACAAGAAAGGAAGAGAACGGTACACAGATTCTTCCGGACATTGCAGACGCAGTCAGAAACGAATGTGAGGACAGGAAAATATCTTTTGCGGATGTAAAGGGAATCGGCGTAGGCGTTCCCGGCCCTGTTTTGGAACATGGGATCGTGAACCACTGCGTCAATTTGGGCTGGGGAAGGGTTCCGATTGAAGAGGAATTATCCGGCCGGCTGGACGGTGTACACGTAAAGGCGGGAAATGACGCGAATGTGGCTGCTCTTGGAGAACTATGCCGCGGGGGAGCAAAAGGGTACAAAAACGCGGTGATGGTCACGCTGGGTACCGGTGTGGGAGGCGGTGTGGTGATCGACCGAAGAATTGTTGCGGGGAGCTTTGGGGCCGGTGGAGAAATCGGACATATCCGGATGTCAGACACGGAGACGGAGACTTGCGGCTGCGGGAAACGCGGCTGTTTGGAACAGTATGCCTCGGCCAGCGGCGTTTCAAGGGCAGCAAAGACAATGATGGGTCGGGATCTCTCGGCGAAGGAGGTGTTCGACCTGGCAAAAAAGGGGGATGAAAAGGCAGAGAAGGTAGTGGATTTTATGGCCTGCAGGCTGGGAACTGCATTATCCTATATCTCCTGCGTGGTTGACCCGGAAATATATGTCATTGGCGGCGGTGTGTCCGGCGCTGGATTATATTTGCTGGATAAGATACAGTACTATTACCGCCAAAGCGCCTTTCACGCTTCGGCTGAAACGAAATTCGCTCTGGCAAGGCTGGGCAATGACGCTGGGATTTATGGGGCGGCGGATTTGGTGCTGGAGGGGTAGACGGAATAGCGTTACCACCTGGCCCTAGACATCCATGTGGAGGGAGTTGACCGGTGCGTGGATTTGATTTTGGAATTAACCATATAAACGAGTGACAAACAATGATGGAAATACAGGAAGAATCCCGGTGCTGATTCAGCACTTGGGTTCTTCCTGTATTTTTATGATAAATTTCTTTTCAAAAATCCATGCAACAGTTTTGACTGTTCTATTTTTCCAGGAGATGATAAGATTATGTCATCAGAAAGAGATAGAGAGAGGAGTGACAAGATGATTTGGAGTGAGTTGGACAGCCGGCTGATCGCTGTTTCCATGGATGCGGATACAAAGGACGGGATCTTGGAGCGTATGGGCGGCCGGTTTGTGGAACTGGGATACTGCAAATCCAGTTACATTCAGGCACTGAAAGACAGGGAGGTGGAATTCCCCACCGGCATTGACATTGACGGGGTGGGGGTAGCCATGCCCCATACGGATGTCAGCCATGTGAACCGGGCGGGCATCGGCATTGCGAAACTGAAAGAGCCGGTCACCTTCATACACATGGCCACTGATGACACGCCTGTACCGGTAAGAGTGGTATTCATGCTGGCTGTGGACGACCCGGGCAGACATCTGGAGAAGATCCAGGATATCCTGGCCGTTATCCAGGATAAAAAGGCATTGGAAAAGATCATTACAGCGGAGAACGCGGAGGAGATAATCAATATTATAAAAGAGAAGGAGAATCTGCAATGAAAAAGAAAGTGATCGTAGCATGCGGAGGGGCAGTGGCAACTTCAACAATCGCAGCCAACAAGGTGGTGGAACTGGGCAAGAAGAACGGGATCGACATTGATATCTGCCAGGTGAGGATCTCGGAGATCGAATCCAACCTTTCAGGCGCAAGTCTGATCGTCACAACCTCAAAGGTAAAGAGAGATTACGGTGTTCCTTTGATCACAGGTATGCCCTTTATATCGGGGATTGGAGTGGAGAAAACAGAAAAGGCCATCCTGGATGTTCTTAAGGCAGAGTAAAGTCAGGGCCGGTGATCAACCGTTGTAAAGGAGGGAAATATGGGTATTTTTGGAGATATGATTCAGTACATCATCGATATGGGAGCGTCAGTTATGCTTCCCATTGTAATCGCAGTCTTAAGCATGGCAGTTGGCGTGAAGGTGGGGAAGGCGATCCGTTCCGGGCTTATGATCGGAGTGGGGTTTGTAGGCCTGTCCCTGATTGTGGACATGATGAACGCCCAGCTGGGACCCGCAGCCAAGGCAATGTCGGAGAATTTCGGCCTCACCCTGAGCGTGGTGGATATTGGATGGCCGGGAGCGTCCCCCATGACCTGGGCTTCCAACATCGCCACCGTGGCAATCCCCGTTGCCATAGCCGTGAACCTGGTCATGCTGTTTTTAAAGCTGACAAAGACAGTTAATATTGACATATGGAATATCTGGCACATGACCTTTACAGGAGCCATTGCTTACACGGTGACGGGAAGCTTTGCCATTGGTATCCTGGGCGTGGTGGTCCATGCAGCTATTTCATACAAGTTTGGTGACCTGTGGGCGCCTTTGATGGAAGATTATTTTGAGCTGGACGGTATCACGGTCCCTCACGGAACGGCGGCTTATTTGGCTCCTGTGGCCTGCGTGTTTGAGTTTTTCCTGGATAAGATACCTGGGATCAACAAGATTGATATTTCCGCAGATACACTCCAGGAAAAGGTTGGGGTGTTGGGGGAGCCGATCGTGATCGGCGGCCTTCTGGGCGCGGTCGTGGGATTCCTGGCCGGTTACAGCCCCCAGGAAGCCCTTCCTCTGGGGATTAAGATGTCGGCAGTCATGGTGCTGATGCCCAAGGTGGTAAAATGTATCATGGACGGCCTGCTTCCTTTGTCAGAGCGCGCAAAGCAGCTGTTATCCGAGAAGTTTGGGGATTCGGATTTTTATATCGGCCTTGATCCGGCCATCCTGCTGGGGGATGCCCAGGTGGTGACAACAGGACTTATTTTTATTCCGCTTACCATTCTGATTGCGGTAATCGTTCCGGGAAATAACGTGCTTCCATTCGGTGACCTGGCCACCATTGGATTCTTTATTGCCATTGCCTGTGCGGTACATAAGGGAAATATATTCAGAACCCTTATATCCGGCAGTGCCATCATGTATATGACCATATGGATCGCTAACCAGACCATACCGTGGGTGACAAAGCTGGCGCAGACAACCAACATGACCAATGGCGTGAACCAGCTGGCGGCACTGGACCAGGGCGGCTGTCCCGTCACCTACATTTTCACCCAGATATTTGAGCGCAGCAATGTAGCCGGCATGGCAGTGATCGCGGTCATCTATGCAGCATGTATGGTATTTGCGGTCAGGCTTTCCAAACAGAGGGCCAGAGCATTGGATGGGCAGTGACAGGCACATGAAACAAATGGATCCATACGCGGTGGAGGCGTACCGGAAGGCGCTGATGAAAGACCGCGACAGGCCCTTTGACGGCATGGAACAGACTCTTTTGGTACTGAAAGAGGCGGGGTATGGGCTTGCCATCTGTTCCAATGCATTTACAGGCCACATTGAATATGTACTGTCCTCCATCGGACTGCAGGGATATTTTGACACCATCGGCTCGCTGGATATGGAGACGGATAAGACAGAGGTAATCAGGAAATCTATGACGGGGTGAACGTCTTGATTGGAGGGAACGATGAATAAACGGACAAAGGATATTGTGGGGGAACTGCTGAAAGCGGAAAAACCGCTGACCATTGCTGACCTGGCAAAAAAGTTTAAGGTGTCGGAGCGCACCATACGCAATGACCTGAACAGCATCAATGACTGGCTGGGCCAGAACGGCTTGAGCCTCATAACTCTGGGCAGCAGCGGCAGGATCGATTATAAACCGGAGATAGAGGAGGTACAGAAGTTTGTGCTGGAGAATGACTTCTATTCCTACAAGCTCTCAAAGGAGGAGCGCAAGACCCTGATGGCCGCCATCCTGATTTCATCATCTGAATACACCACCCTGGCCAGCATGGCGGATATGCTGTTTGTCAGCCGGGTCACGGTCATCAATGATCTGGATGACGTGAAACAGCTTATTTCAGAACAGGACCTGCAGGTCATTTCCCATTCCAACAAGGGGTTGCGTGTGGAGGGGACGGAGAGCAGAAAGCGCAGGATGCTTCTGTTTATGAACCGTTGCCAAAGGGAGTTCGGCCAGTTGGATTTTGCAGGGAATACCCTGAATCAGCTCATGGGGACCCAGGGAGAGGAACAGGAGATCATACGGAAGATCATCAGCGAGCAGGAACATACAAACAGAAGTTTCCTGACAGATGATTCCTTTCATGAACTGATACAATATCTTGGTATCCTCTTAAAGCGCGTGCGCCAGGGAGAGTTTGTGGAGCCCCAGAAGGATATCCACAATGTGCGTTATCCCATGGCGGCGGGAATCCTTAAATACCTGTCCCAGTACTGTCAGATCGTGGTGACTGAGGATGAGGTGCTTTATCTGGGAAGTCTGCTTGCCAGTCTGCGGTATCTGAAAAAGGATGATTTTAACAGTGATATCGTGAAGACGCAGCTTATTACAAGACAGTTCATAGAGGCGGTATCCAGAACCCTGGAACTTGATTTTAATGATGACTACGTGTTCTATGAGAATCTGTCCAACCATCTGCAGTCCATTTTCGAGTCCTCGGATATCCTTTTTAAGGAAAATCCTGTGCTGAGACAGATCCTGGACAAAAACAGGCAGATCGAGGCAGCGGTGGACACCAATAAGGACATCATTGAGAAATACATACGCAGGCCCCTCAGCCGTGTGGAGCTTACCTATATTGCAGTGCATATCTGTGCAGCTATTGAGCGGAAAAAGAATAAAGAGGTTGCCTTCCATGTGATCCTGGTATGTCATGGAGGGATTGGGACTTCCCAGCTCTTGCTGGAGCGGCTGAAAAAGCATTTTAACTTTCAGATCGTGGATGTGATGTCGGCCCACGAGGTAAAACGGGTGAGGAAAGGCCAGGCTGATATGGTGATTTCCACAGTGCGTCTGCCGGACTGTGAACTGGACTGCGTGGTGGTAACACCATCCCTGGATGATACGGACTACCTGAAGGTAGGACACCTGATCGATGATATAAGAAGCCGCAAGAACTTGCCGCCGAGAATGGAAAAGAGGGAGATAACGGCAAAAGGGCTTATGAACCGGCTGAAACCCCTTATCCGGGACTACAAGGAGGAGGACGTGGAAATACTTCTGGATAAGATAGAGGAGACGGTGAACCGGTATTTCTGTGTGGAGGAGGACCTGGCCGCCCTGTTTGCGCCCATGCTCCATCATCTGCTGACAGCGGACAGGATCCGGCTGGATGTGGAGTGTGGTGACTGGAGGGAAGCGGTGCGTGTATCCGCAGACTGTCTGTTAAGGGACGGGGTAATTGAAGATCGCTACATAGACGCCATGATACACAATATTGAGGAGAACGGTCCATATGTGGTGATCTCTCCCGGGTTTGCAATGCCCCATGACGCGGTGGACGCCGGTTCCCTGAAGGTTGGAATGAACTTGATCCGGTTAAAAGAACCGGTCCTGTTCGGGGACGAGGAGGCAGAACCCGTGCGGTTTGTTTGCTGTCTAAGCGCCGTGGACCATGACCGCCATCTGAAGGCATTCTTCCACCTGGTGAACTTGCTGCAAAATCCAAAGTTTAAGGAAATGCTGGAACAGGCCGGATCTGCCGGGGAAGCGGCGGATGGCATCCGGAAGTTTGAATATATGCTGGATGACTGAAATTCAGACTGGAAATCTATGGATGGTTTCCGGTCTGTTTTTTACTTTGGCTTTAGCCTTGAGTCCGTCTCAGCAGCCGGCCGGCAGAAGGAGAGTAAAAATTCCTGCAAATTTATGTGAAATACATTTGACTGTTTTTGGTATATTCCCTTTGCTATGATTAAGTCATAAAAGAGAGAAAGGAACGGTGAAACAAGAATGAAAGCAGGAGTTGTACACGCAAAAAATGATATCCGTTTTGAAAAGATCAAGACCCCGAAGCCGGGAAAGGGGCAGGTAAAGATCAAGGTAAAATACACCGGCATCTGCGGTTCGGATGTGCCGAGAGTGAACGGGGATGCCTGCCACTTCTTTCCCAATGTCCTGGGGCATGAATTCTCCGGCACTGTAGTTGAGACAGGGGAAGGGGTAAAGACCCTTCAAGCAGGCGACCGGGTGGCCGGTGTGCCGCTGGTGCCGTGCATGGAATGCGAGGACTGTTTAAAAGGAGATTATTCCCTGTGCAAGAATTACAGCTTCATCGGTTCCAGGGAGTTTGGAAGTTTTGCGGAGTATGTGGTGGTGCCGGAGAAGAATGCGGTAAAGTTCGGAGAAGATGTAAGCTTTGAGCAGGGAGCTTTTTTTGAACCGGCCACCGTTGCCCTTCACGGACTGATGCGCCTGGATTATAAGGGAGGAAAGACCGTAGCCATACTGGGCGGAGGAACGATCGGGCTGTTTACCATGCAGTGGGCTAAGATATTCGGTGCATCCAAGGTGGTGGTGTTCGACATCACGCCGGAACGCTTAGAATTGGCAAAGAAGCTGGGGGCGGATGCCGTGGTGGATACCAGGAAAGACGATTATCTGAAACAGGCCATGGAACTTACGGAAGGCGTTGGCTACGATTACGTGTACGAGACGGCCGGTAACACGGTAACGATTAAGATGGCCTTTGGTCTGGCAGCCAACAAGGCAGGGGTATGCATGATCGGCACTCCGACTAAGGAACTGTCCTTTGGCGTTTCTGAGTGGGAGAATATGAACCGGAAGGAATTCACGCTCACCGGATCCTGGATGTCCTACAGTGCCCCGTTCCCCGGCAGGGAGTGGAAGATGGCCGCCCATTATTTCCAAACCGGGCAGCTGAAATTTGATGATTCCCTTATCTTTAAAAAGGTACCGCTTGAGAAGATTGGGGACGCGTTTGAACTGTATAAGGTGCCGGGGATGGTAAAGGGAAAGATACTGGTGGACAGCGAACAAAAGGAGGCGTAAGGATGATCGTAACACTTACGTTAAATGCAGCAGTGGATAAGGCGTACCATATATACGGGGCAGTGGAGCCGGGGATAGTCATGAGGGTGCATACATGCAGGAACACGGCAGGAGGAAAGGGACTTAACGTTGCCAGGGTTATTAAGCTCTGCGGTGAGAATGTGATGCCTTCGGGGCTGGCCGGAGGCAATACTGGCGCACTGTTGGAAGCCCTTGCTTACCGGGATGGACTGAACAGCAGATTTGTCCATGTAAATGCACAGACCAGATGCTGCATCAATATCCTGGATGAAAAGAACCGCTCCACGGAATTTCTGGAACCCGGGGAGGAAGTGACCGGGCAGGAGATCCAACGGTTTATGGCGGAGTTTGAAAAAATCTGTACCGATGCAGAGGTAGTGACCATGTCGGGCAGCGTACCCAAAGGTGTTGGGAAGGATATTTACCGGGTGCTGGTGGAAAAGGTAAAGGGCTGGGGCAAGAAGGTGATATTGGATACCAGCGGTGAGCTTTTAAAGGAAGGAATCCAGGCCGCTCCCCATATGATCAAACCCAACCAGGAGGAACTGGGAATGCTTCTTAAAAGACCGGTGACCACACTGGAAGAGGCAAAGGAGGCAGCTATGGAACTTCACGCCAAAGGGATTGGATACGTGGTGGTTTCACTGGGAAAGGATGGAGCGCTTCTGGTGTGCGACCAGGGAATCCTGCATGGGATACCGCCCAGGATAAAGGCAGTCAATACGGTTGGATGCGGCGATTCCATGGTGGCGGCGTTCGCGGTTGCTTTCCGGCGCGGTTATACGGCAAAAGAAAGCCTGAAATACGCGGTTGCCGTCTCGGCAGCCAATGCTTTGAGCGAACAGACCGGTCATTTTGAACCGGAGGAACTGGAGCGGATCTATCCCTGCGTAAGGGTGCGGGATCTGGCTGTTTCGGAATCATACAAAAGGTTTTAGAATAGCAGGAGGAGAGAATATGCCATTGGTTACAACAAAAAAGATGCTTTTAGATGCCCAGAAAGGACATTACGCAGTGGGAGCATTTAACGTAGAAAATATGGAAATGGTAATGGCTGTCATCGAGGCAGCAGAGGAGCTTCAGTCACCGGTCATTATGCAGACCACACCTTCAACAGTAAAATACGCAGGACTGGACTATTACCTTGCAAATGTCAAAGCGGCTGCAGAACGGGCTAAAGTTCCGGTGGCCATTCACCTGGACCACGGCTCCAGCTATGGGCTTGCCATGCAGGCCCTGCGCACCGGTTACACTTCTATCATGATAGACGGTTCCCATGAAAGCTTTGAGGACAATATTGCAGTGACAAAATCAGTTGTGGATGCCTGCGCTCCATCCGCAATTCCGGTGGAAGCGGAGCTGGGAAAGGTGGGCGGCAAGGAAGACGACCTGGACGGCGGAGACGGGGACGGATATACGGACCCGGAGCAGGCAAGAGAATTTGTGGAACGCACCGGCGCATCATCACTGGCGGTTGCCATTGGAACCGCCCACGGCCTTTATAAGGGGGAGCCTAAGCTTGACCAGGAGCGTCTGGGGGAAATACGCCAGGTGGTATCGGTGCCTTTGGTACTGCACGGGGCATCCGGCGTTCCTGATGAGGCTGTAAGGGAGTCCATCCGCCGGGGAATCTGCAAGGTCAATTATGCAACGGAGCTGCGCATTGCGTACAGTGATGGCGTTAAGGCTGTTTTAAAGAATAACCCGGATACCATTGATCCAAAAAAATACGGAGCGGCGGGCAAGGAACATGTAAAGGCATTTGTTATGGAAAAGATGAGAAACTGCGGCTGCGCCGGAAAAGCGGTATAGACTGCGGGGGGACGCAGCACTGCATGGCAGATATAAAGGAGTAGAGATGAACTGGTCATTACATAACTTTTATTTGAACGTGGAAATTTCCGATGTGGGCGGTGCGTTGTCGTCCATCAGGGATCAGGAGGGAACCGAGTATCTGTGGGAAGGCGATCCCATGTACTGGAGCGGGCAGGCCCCGGTGCTGTTTCCAATCTGCGGTAGTTTAAGAAATGACGAGGCCTGCCTTATGAATGGGGAAACCGTCAGGATGCCCAGGCATGGGATCGTAAGAAAGAATACGTTTGCCTGTGACTTCTGCAATGAAGATACCATCCAGTTTTCCATACAAAGTGACGAATCCATGTATGAGAAGTTTCCCTTTCATTTTAAGCTGGTCCTGTCCTATCGCCTGTCTGGGAAGATGATAAGGGTCCGTTACTCGGTCTTGAATGAGGATACCAGGGAGATGCCATTTTTTATCGGAGGCCATCCGGGCTTTAAGTGCCCTATCCTCCCGGGGGAGCGGTTTGAGGATTACCAGATTGAATTTGAGCGGGAGGAGAACCTGCAGATACCGGAACCGGTTACGTCCACAGGGCTGATCAACATCAGCGCAAGGAAACCCCTGCTCCATAATTCCCATGTGCTGCCCCTGTCCCATGAACTGTTTTATAAAGATGCACTGATACTGGACCGGCTTTTGTCAAAGCGCGTCAGGCTGTGCCACAAAGATAACAAAAGGGGAGTCGAAATAGAATTTCAGGAGTTTCCATACCTGATCCTGTGGTCCACCGCCAATGACGGGCCATTTGTGGCCATGGAGCCATGGAGCGGCCTGTCCACCTGTGATGATGAGGATGATGTGTTTGAACATAAAAGAGGTCTGCACAAGGCTGCTCCAGGGGAGATGAAGCAGCTGGGGTTTTCTATCACGGTGCTTTAAAAGATAATAATTGGGAGTACCGCATATTGGCAGGAAATTGTGATGATTTCATGTCAGGAGCGGCACTCCTGCTTTTTCTTGATCACTGTATGCAATTGTTAGATGAAGTCATATGGAATCTTTCTTTGTTAATAATATTTTTTCCGGAAGAAGAAAACAGGAAGTGATAAAACAGGATATAAAGTAAAGTCAACATGACGATATATCTATTGAAAATCATACCTAAAAATGCTATAGTAAGGAAGAATGGGATGGGACCGGGTCAGGGCTCTCCCAGGGGTGTAGCAAGCTGTATTTTATAAAAAGAAAAGCAGGAGGTATGATACATGACAACCACACAACGGAGAGAAAAATTTAAAAAAACATTTGCAAAAGTCCCCATCATGATGCTGCAGGGATCTGTGGGGGAACGGATCAAACGTAATTTTACACATCAGGACCCAACGCCCCCGCTGAAGCTGGCCGGCCTTTATTATACTGAGAATGGGCATCGGGGATTGGACGCCGTGTTTCATGACTACATACAGATTGCACAGAAATATGATCTTCCAATGATTCTTCATCCGTACAGCAAGTTTACCACCCCATCCATGGGGAAAGGAACCTATTGGGAGGACCGGGATGTATCAGCGGATAATCTGAACCACTGCCGTTCCATCGTGGACGGTTATCCCGCTATCCGCGACCAGATCTTCATTGGCACCACCATGGGTTTCACCGGCGATCCTTATAATCCCTTCTCCGGATTAGATGAGGAGGAGGCTTATTTATACTATACAGACCATGCGAAAAAGCTGGAGACATCCATGATCGACCATGTGAGGAACGGCCTGACACCCAGTCTGCCGGATGCCGCCGGATGCGCCCGGGCATTAAGCGAAACCTCCATTCCGTACTTTATCACATTCCTGATCCGTAAGGACGGAAAGCTGATGGATGGAACGTGGCTCAGCGAGGCCATTGACTATATTGACGCCAAGACAGGGGATCATCCCCCTATGTTTTACCAGGTCAACTGCGTTCATCCGCGAAATGTTATGTCTGCCCTGGATAAAAGGCGGAATCGCACCAATGCGGTTCGGGAACGCTTCTTAGGACTGGAAGGCAACGGCTCTCCTCTGAGCCCGGAGGAATTAGATAACAGTCCGGTCGTGTACAGCAGCCCGGCGGATGAGTGGGCGGATGAGATGATGAAGTTACATAAGGATTACGGACTGAAATTACTGGGCGGCTGCTGCGGAACAGATCATGACCATATGGAACAGCTGGCAATACGCGTCCGACAGGTATATGATGAACAGATGGCGGAACAAAAGGCGGAACCAGTGACGGAACCGGCGGCTGAGACGACCGAATAGATGATTGGAACTGACAATTAAGCAGAATTGCGGATAGAGCTGCGAACAGAATTCAGAATAGAATTGCGGACAGAGTTGCCGCCTGCCTTGGCTGCACAGGAAGCATCGGAACGGTTCCTGGTGCGGCCGGGGCAGGCGGTTTTATGATGTACACCATTGTGAACCATAAGTGTGCGCTACCTGTTTTCCCTTACAGCCCGGCAGGGATTTCCGCAGGCGATCATATTGTCGGGAATATCCTTTGTAACAACACTTCCCGCACCGATCACAACATGATTGCCAATGGTAACACCGGGCATAATGATGGCCCCGCCGCCAATCCATACATTATCGCCGATCACCACAGGTAATGTTTGTGTCTTGCAAAATTCAAAGGAACCGTCCTCTTTGGGACAGCCAAACCGTCTGGCTGCATTGGTTGGATGAAAAGCAGTATAAATCTGTACATTGGGAGCAATCAGGGCGTTATTTCCAATGACAATTTTGTTGTCGTCTAAAAAGGTACAGTTCATATTAACCTCACAGTTATTCCCAAAGTAGATATTGTTTCCATAATCAACATAGAAGGGGGCCGTGATCCATAAATTTTCCCCTCGACCGCCAAGTAATAAATTAAGGATGCGCTCTTTTTCTTCTTTATTTGAAGAATCGGTATTGTTATAGTCCCTTGCCAGATCCTTTGCCCTGTGCCACTCGGCCAGTAATTCTTTATCACCGCAATCATAAAGCTGACCGGCCAGCATCTTTTCTCTCTCAGTCAATGTCCGAAACCTCCTCCAATTTTGATTTAACAGCTATATTGTACCATAGATTTCTGATATAATGATACGAAATAAGATATAGGAGGCAATAAGTAATGGAATTTATAAATACGCCCTCATTAGAAACGGAGCGGCTGATATTACGGAAATTTACCGAGCAGGATATAGATGCTCTGTTTGCCATATACAGTGATCCGGAGGTGAACACCTATCTGCCCTGGTTCCCTCTGAAAACACTGGAGGAAGCCAGGGCATTATTTGAAACAAAATACAGGGATGCTTACAGGCAGCCCCGGGGATATTGCTATGCCGTCTGTTTAAAGAGTGACCAGATACCCATTGGATATGTTAATGTAGGAACAAAGGCTCCCTATGATCTGGGGTATGGACTGCGCAGGGAGTTTTGGCACAATGGAATTATAAGTGAGGCATGCAGGGCGGTGATCCGGCAGCTGAAAAGGGATGGCTTTCTTTATATTACAGCCACCCATGATGTGAATAATCCCCGCAGCGGCGAGGTAATGAAGCGGCTGGGAATGAGTTACAAATATACATATGAGGAACAGTGGCAGCCTAAGGATATCCTGGTCACATTCAGGATGTATCAGCTGAACTTTGACGGACAGGATGGCAGAGTGTATGAGGGCTACTGGGATCAGTGGGCGGTTCACTTTATTGAAAGAGATACCTATGATATAAAAGAAGAAAGGGGTTTGAAATGATAAACATAGAATTGTTTTTTGATTATGCCTGTCCCTATTGCTACCGCGGCCACAAGAATCTGCTGAATCTTCTGGAATACTATCCCCGGATAGAGATTACATGGCGTCCCTGTGAGTCACATCCATACCCGGAAACTTATTTTATGCACAGCGACCGTGCGATCCAGGGCATGTATTATATCCAGGAGCACGGGGGAAATCTGTGGAAATACCACAGGCTGGTTTATGAGGCATGCTTTGACAAGAACATGGATATTGCATCAACAGACGTACTTGCCGGGCTTGCCAAACAGTGCGGGGCAGACCACAATGCTTTTAGGAATTGTATAGAGGAAGACCGTTACCGGGAGCAGGTGCTGGCAGGCAACCGGTACGCCTGGGGAGAGAACCGCCTGGACGCAGTGCCAAGCTACCGGTTTGGGAAGCATTTACTCGGTTCACGGGACGGCCTTCTGGTGCCGGTCAGGGAGTTGGAGGATTTTTTTAGGAAGGCAGCTGCAGTTCATCAAACAGACGGCCCGATCCAATAGGCTATCCGGTCCGAAGGATTTTTCACACACCCGTTCCCAAATCTGCCGGTCATTGTATCTGCCCATCTTCTATGATAGAATGGATGAAAACGGAAGATAAAATAAAGATACGAAAGACGCATATCTGCTGCGGGAATAGGGGGAGATTCACGGATGGAGAGAGACTCTTGGTCGCCGCTGGAACTGTTAAAGCCGCGTTACCTGTATGACAAAGATGGAGAACGGCCGGTCCAAGATCTGCGAGATGCATACCTCTATTCCGGAAGGACACCAGGAACAGGGAGAGTATTTTCCCTTTGAGTTTGCAAAGCAGCATGAATCCGATGTCCTGCGCGATTTTGTGAATACAATGCTGCCCGGTGGGATCTTTGCCATGGAGTTGGGGAAGGACTTTCCTCTGGCTATTATCAACCAGAATATGCTCATCTATCTGGGATACAGGAATGAGAAGGAGTACCTGGAAGCCATAGCCGGCAGACTGAGCAATGCGGTCCACCCGGAAGATCGGGGGCTTTTGCGGGCGGCCGTCCTGGACACAATGGATCAGGGGGATGAGTTTAAGGCGCTTTTGCGTATCAGAAAAAGCGATAACAGCTATTTCTGGGGAGATATCAAGGGCGTGCGCAGCCGTGACAGCCGCGGCATTGACCAGATCGTTTGTCTGTGCCTGGATGCCACGAATCTGGTAATGGCTAATAACCAGCTGAAGGATGACCGCCTTAAACTGGATGAATATGCATCCAAGCTGATGGAAAAGGAAGAGATCATCCAAAAGGATGCCAGACAGATGAGACAGCTGCGCCAATGGGTTGGCAGACATGCCGGAGATACGGACAAGCTTCCAAAGCAGCAGCACGTAAACTGGAAGCATATGGGTGTTATCATCGCATCGGTTATCCTTATCATTGCCTCAGTGATCGGTTTTACCATGTATCTGTCAAATACACAGTGGGATGCGGCTGTTTTGGCGATCCGCACCACTTCTTTGGCCGGGGTCCAGTGTATCTCCAATGCCACCGATGCGGACCGGACAGTCCTTGCCAACATGGCGGAGGTGTTGGGAAAGCTTTATGACAGGGACGAGGCGGCAGATATACTGCAGGCAGCCCCGGATTCCGGTTTCAGTGAGATGATCGCGTCATATGATGATGGAAAATGTGTGTCCACCGGCCAACGACAGCCGGAAGAAGCGTCTGACTTTGCCGCAAAACTGGACTTTCCCCAGGGCAGTAATGTCAGCAGGCCTTTTTGGGAGGCAAACGGCAAACGGCAGATTGCGTACCGCACGGATCTATACCATGAAGATAAAAAGGCAGGCGTACTCTATGGAATGGTCAATCTGTCCAGGTATTATGTGCCCAGTGTTATGGAGTTTTATGACGGGCAGGGATTTTCCTGCGTGATCGATGCCCGAACCGGCGAGTTTGTTATCTACTCGGACAGAATCATGCCGGAGAACGTACATGGTGATCTGTATAGTGCCTTGAATGAAAACGGTGACACAAAAACGGCCGGAGAGATAAGGAACGCCCTGTCGGGAGGAAAGACGGGAAGTGCGGTTGTCAGCCTGAAAGGGAAAAAGGTCTATCTCTATTTTGTCCCGGTCAATGACGCTGCAGCGGAATATCTGATCACCATGATACCCTATGATGTGATAAAAGAAGAATCCTCCGGCATGGCCTATCTTGTGGGCGCGTTTGTGGTGGTGGTCCTTCTGGCAGCTGTTCTGCTCATTATCTATAATAACCGGATTACCAAAACAAAGCTTCGTGAAAGGGAATACCGCAATACGCTTTTCCGGCTCCTTGCTGAGAATGTGGACAGCGTTTTCCTGGTGTTTGACCATGAAGCTGACGAGGTGGATTATGTCTCTGAAAATATCGGGCGTATCCTGGGGTTTGAAAGCAGGGAGATTTTGGATCATGATACCAGATCCATCAAGCTTCCGTTTGATGATGAGGAACTGGAACGGATCCAAAGGATCATGAAAGACAAGAAAAATTTCTACGTAGATTTTCCATACAGCAATCCCGGGAGCGGCAAGCAGCAGCTCCTGCGCCTGAGCGGCTATGTTCCGGAGGGAGCAGACTGGCAGAAAAAGTGGATTTTCTGTGTCAGTGACAGAACGGATGAAGTGTTAAAAGAGCGCAGGCTGGAGCAGGCGGTGAGGGAAGCGGACGAGGCCAGCAAAGCCAAGTCAGAGTTCCTGGCCAATATGTCCCATGATATCCGCACACCCATGAACGGTATTATCGGAATGACCCAGCTGGCCCTTCAGGACGGGGTGGGAGAGGAGGCCATGAGAAGCTATCTGAAAAAGATTTCAATCTCATCCGGCTTTTTGCTGACCTTGATCAACGATATCCTGGACATGTCCAAGATTGAAAGCGGCATGATCGAGCTGCACCCCAAGGCATACTCCATGAAGGAACTGCGCAGGTATCTGGAAAGCGTGATCATGCCCCTGTCAGGGGAAAAACAGATCGATTTCAGGATCGATGTGGATGAGAAGATCACAGTCCTGGCGGACCAGCAGCGTTTTAACCAGATCCTGTTTAACCTGCTGTCCAATGCGGTCAAATATACGGATGAAAAAGGAACAGTCACACTCACCATAAAAGGAGTGCCCAAGGACAGCGGAATGATCCACCTGACCATGCGGGTGGAGGATAATGGGATGGGCATGTCCCCGGAGTTCCAAAAGCAGATGTTCAAATCATTTACCCAGGAGAGCAGAAAGGCCATGGGAATGTCCGGCACCGGACTGGGGCTTGCTATTGTTAAACGGCTGGTAGACCTGATGAACGGCACCATACATGTGGAGAGCAGCATCGGCAAGGGAAGTATATTCGTGATCGAGATGGATGTCCCGGCCGCCAAGGGACCATGTGAGAAGGAACTGGCAGCGGATGCGGCCGGTGATCCCACCGGACAGTCTGCCTGCATACTGCTGTGTGAGGATAATGCCATTAATCAGGAGATCATGATGGGAATCCTGGAGTTCCTGGGCCTGACCACGGAACTGGCTGTCAATGGAAAGGAGGGCGTTGAGGCATTCCAAAGCCGGAAGCCGGGGTATTACAGCGCCATCTTAATGGACTGCCGCATGCCGGTTATGGACGGATATCAGGCAACCAGGGCCATCCGTGCCCTGGAACGGCCGGATGCAGCCCGTATCCCTATTATCGCTCTCACCGCGGACGCCTTTGAGGAGGACCGGAAACGCTGTCTGGAAGCCGGGATGGATGACTTTCTTGCCAAGCCGGTGGAGATAAAGGTTTTAAAGGAAATGCTGGGAAAATATATGCGGAAAGATTTGGGATGACAAAGAGGGAGGAACTGTGTCAGGTAAGTGCTGTCCGATGACGGTTACCCTGTACTGACCAGTCCTCCCTCACCCAAATTCTTTTTCAAACAGATAAATAAAATACGTCAGCGCCAGAAGATCCGCACTTCCTCCCGGACTGATATTGCGTTGTATAAAGTCCCGGTCCAGATCTTCTATATACGCCAGTCCGGCTTTTGCATCTAGTCCAGCTTTTGCATCCTGTCCCTGCATGATTTCTTCCTCCTGAAGCATTTTCCCAAGGTTCCCCTGTATCTCTTTCATCTCCCCATAAGAAGAACGGTTCACAATATTCGTATCCTCCGAGCTTGCTATGATATGTAACAGTGTCATGGCACCGGCGTCATTGATGGAAAACCCTTTTTCCAGATAGTCCTTAAGCACAGGAAGGGCCACCTTTAAAACCGTATGATACCCGGACAGCGCCTCCCCCCTCGCGCCCTTCATTCCATAGAGGGCATACAGGCGCTCACCGTTTGTCCCGGCATTTTCCGCTGTGATATCCTTAAAATCCTCCAGCACATCCTCCACCAGCCTGCGGTTTACCGACAGCAGGTTGTCCTGGGAATAGGGGATCTGATTGGCGTACATATAACCCAGGGAACAGTTCATAATGGCCAGGGAGAAGATAAGACCCTTATGGGTGTTGATATTGTGCGTTGCCTTCATCATGGCATCCTCAGCCTGTATGCCCAGGGAGCGGAGACGGGAGAAGATGCGGGAAAATGATTCATGGCTGTTTTCCATACCGCACAGGGCAAACTTTTCAAAAAAATGGTTCAGGGAAACGGCGCTGGCCTCAAAGGTGAAAATATCCATATCTCTGTGGGCGCCCGTATTGCTGCGGTCCACAAGGCCGGGCTTAGGCGTGACGCTGACTTCATATAAGAGGGCCAGCATGGAAAGAGAGGAAAGTTTTTTTGCGTACCTGCAGGTGAAATACTCTTTCATGAGCTGGCATTCCTTATTAAGCAGTTCCTTCACCGTATGGGTTCTGGCCCTGCCGCACACAAATGCGTCCCGGCTGCAGAGCAGGCATTTGCGGACCGGAAATCCCAGCTCGGTCCGGGAGATCTTCCGCCCGTCCGTGTTGATCACGTCAATGTCAAACAGCCGTCCGAAGCTTAAGCTGTCCTCCAGAAGGCAGAGGGTTTCCTTGATAAAACAAAGATCTCCGTCCACGACCCAAAAGTATTCGCAGCCGGTGTGGGCCGTGATGGAACGGGTACAGAGGACCGGAATCTTCCAGGCGTTAAGCTGCGCCCCGATCAGGTCCACTCCCTCATAAAATGTTTCCACAGCCAGGGGAAATACTTTTACCGGCCCCACTATATTAAGGGTAAATGAAATGACCGGAAGATGGTATTGTCCGATCAGAGCTCTCTGCATATCCTGCCTGCGTTCTCTGGCATCCAGCATGTCTAAAAGCGCCGCTTCCCTGCCGACCGCAATCTTGGAACAATCAATATTCATATCGGTAGTCTCTCCTTCTAATAATGGATCACATCATCCTGACTTGTAATGGCCCGGATCACAGGCCCTGCTTCCCCACTGCAAAAATACCTATAAGTGCTGTCGGGAACCAGACCGGCAAGCAGGTCCATGCGGTTCTCCCTGATGGCATTGCGCACAGAGGAGGCGCTGATTGCCGTGCCGTTCGCCTGCTTTCGGGGAATCACGCGGCAATGGATACCGGCCTTTGGAAGCTGGGATTCCATGATTCGGTTGTAGATACCGGTCACCCGGCTGAATGGTTCCTCCCCCACATACCGGCAGGTGATCCCCAGCGTCCCGGCGATCCGGGCAAAGATAGCCAGGTCCAGCCGCGCATGGCTTTCGATCACGGCATCCTCATCCTTTTGAAAGTAGCTGGGAAATGTTGCGTTGCTGATAATATAAGGCCCGCTGTCATGGTAGACCAGATTGTGAATCCCAGCGGTCCCTTCTATGACCAGCCGTTTTCTCACCTGGAAGGGCACAAGGCTGACGTCCTCGCTTACAATAAAAATGTGCAGCAGATCACTTTGTGCAGCCGCTTTTTCGATCAGATACAGGTGGCCCAGGGTAAATGGATTGGCGTTCATGACAATGGCTGAGACCGGTTTGGATCCGGGGGCTGCATCACGGAAGTCTGCACCACGGCAACCTGTACCACGGCAATCTGCACCACGGCAATCTGCACCATGCTGTGCCGGATCACCGCTAAGACCTTTCAGATATTTGTCAAATCCATTCCTCTTATTCTCCATAAACACTACCTGCCCGTCAATCCGGGCAATTTCATAAAATCCCAGATCGTGGAAGAATCTGGCGGCGGAGCATTTTGTATATAGAAATAAATGGGTGTTGCCGCGGAAATACTGTACCTCCATGAGATGGGTCACAATGCGGTTCATCAGCCCTTCGCCCTGATGCAGGCGGCTGACCGCCAAACACCGAAGGGTATTGCCGAAACAGCTTCCCGTGGCAACCAGCTGCATTTTGTCATCAAACAGTCCGCAGGAGTAATCCAGATTGGGATCCCTGCGGATTCCTTCCTGTAACAGCAGCAGATCCATCTGCCGGCTGCCATGAAGGTCGCTTTTAAAAATCCGGGAAATGGTATAGTCGGACATGTCAAACTCCTTTGTTTTCCTGGTTTCGCACAATATTGATAAATGCCTCGGCCTGGGGCAAAGAAAGCGCGGTATCTGTATACATGATATAGGTGGATCGGACAAAGGGCTCCCCATTGGCAAAGGTAAGAGGGCGGATATCGCCGGAAAAGCCGTTCAGGCATATCTCCGGAACAATGGCCCAGCCCAGCCCGCGGGTAACCATCTCCACACAGGTGGTAATATTGTCCACAAAGATGCCGTGCTGCTGAGGCTGTATATTATGTTCGCGCATCCACTGGGCTGTCTCCCGTTCAAATACCATATCTGTCTTTCTCCCAATATATGGAATTTCTCCAAGATGTTTGCCCTTGTCTTTGGCACTGCAGATCGCGCATATATTTTCGCGGTCCAGCAGGACCTTATGTTCCTTCCAGGGATACTCGCCCCGGATGATCGCAACATCGATCAGACCCTGGGCGATCTGCATGTAAATATTCCGGCTCTGGTCCGTGATGACGTGGGTATTTACATGGGGATACTGTTTTCGGTATCGGGCCAGCACATCCGGCAGCTGGTAGAGGGCATAGTTGATGGATATTCCTGCATTTAAGGTGCCGCATACATAGGAACGGCTGATATTCAGCGCCTCCCGCATCAAGGTGAGCTGTCTGGCTGCCTGGGTGGTATATTTAAGCACCTCCTCACCTTCCGGGGTAAAATGGATCCCCTGCCTGGAGCGGATCAGAAGGGTTACACCCAGTTCATTCTCAATGGCGGTGATGCGCTTTGACAAGGATGACTGTGTCACATACAAAAGGTCAGCCGCATGTGTGATGTTCTTTGTTTTTTCCAAAATATCCAATAGTTCAAAATCGCGTTCGTCCATAACCGCCTCCATGATAAAAGTATTTTATTCAATTCCTATAAGGAATGGATAAAAAGAAATATATATTCCATATAAGAATTGAATGAATTGAGAACCATCTGGGAATGAGTTAAAAAATAATGTATTTATAAGACCATTATAATATAAAAAGTAATAATGTAAATAAAAATACGATTCAAAATTGGAATGGTATATTACGAAAAAATTGACTTTTACTTTTGCCTGGAACCGGTGTTTAATAAAGGCATGCAAGAGCAATCAGTTAGGAAAAGGAGAAGAGCTTATGGAAATTCTGAAAACAGCGATCGCGGGCACCCTGGAGTCCAGCGATGCGCAGGTTACGGTGGAGCCGGGAGAGCAGGGGATCGAGCTGACCATTGAGAGCAGTGTGATGAACCAGTACGGGCGCCAGATCAAAGCGGCGGTCCTGGAGACCCTTGACACACTGGGGGTCAGCAAAGGAGTTGTAAAGGTGGTGGACAAGGGCGCTCTGGAGTGCACCCTCAAAGCCAGGGTGCAGTGCGCGGTATACAGAAGCTGCGGCGCAGCAGAAAAAAATATTCCATGGGGAGGTATGGCAAAATGATTCCACGTCCAAGACCACAGAAAAACCGGCTGCGCAGGACCATGATGTTCATGAACACACAGAAACCGGGATTGATTAAAGATGCGTATATCTATGGAACAGACAGTATCATTCTGGATCTGGAGGATGCGGTGGCCGAGAACCAGAAGGATGCAGCCAGATTCTCCCTGTTTCAGGCCCTGAAACACATTGATTACGGCGATACGGAGGTGATCGTCCGGATCAATGGACTGGATACGCCCCACTGGCAGGAGGACATCCGCTGCGTGGTGGCAGGGGGCGCGGACGGAATCCGCATTGCAAAATGTGAGAGCGCCCAGGACGTGAGGACCGTGGAGGAGCACACGCTGGCAGCGGAACGTGAATTCGGCGTGGAGGAGGGCAGAACCCTTCTGATGGCTGCGCTTGAAAGCCCAAAGGGCATAATGAACGCCTATGAGATCGTGACCGCCTCGGACCGGATGTTCGGGTGCGCCATTTCCGGAGGTGACTTCAGAAAGAGCATGCATGTGCAGATTGAACGCGGCGGCATTGAAATGCTGGCAGCCAGGGGACAGATGCTGCTGGCGGCCAGGGCGGCAGGCGTTCAGTGCTTTGACACCATGTACCCCAACATTGACGATATGGACGGGTTTAAGGAGGAAGTGATCCAGAACCGGAAAATGGGATTTGACGGCAAGAGCATCGTGAATCCCAAGCAGATCCGGTTTGTACATGAGACATTTGCCCCCACTGCCAAAGAGATTGCTTACGCGGAGAAGCTGGTGCGGTCTTTTAATGAACAGGCGGATTCCGGTGTGGGCGTGTATACGGTTGACGGCAAGATGGTGGATATTCCGTTTTTTGAGGATGCGAGGAGAGTGATTGCGCTGGCAAAGGCCTGCGGCGTGTATAAGGGTGATTTATAAAGGGAAAGGATGTGGCGGTCAATGATCAATGCGGTAAAAAGAGACATTCCTGACGAACTTCTTGTAAATGGAAAAGAAGTATATCAGGGCAAATACTATATGGATGGCAAATATGTGAAAAAGGATTCCCCCAACACACGGAGGTTTGTAAAGCCTTTGGAGAGCAAGGTGTGCGGCAGCATCCGAGAAGCATGTGAACGGTGCGGCGCCCATGACGGGATGACATTTTCCTTTCATACTGAATTCAGGGACGGGGATTATGTGGCCGGCATGGTGGCAAAGGTCCTGGTGGAGGAAATGGGATTAAAGGATATTACGGTTGCGGCCACATCGCTGGGCAATGCCCAGGATGTGATCGCAGATTATATAGAAGACGGCAGGGTAATCGGAGTTCAGACGTCCGGGGTCCGGGGACGGATCGGCGAGGTGATATCCGCGGGCAGACTGAAGACACCTGCGGTCATCCGAAGCCACGGCGGCAGGCCGAGAGCGGTGGAGGCCGGAGAGGTGCATATTGATATCGCGTTTCTGGCTGCGTCTACCTCCGACTGCTGCGGCAATGCCAAGGGCGTGGGCGGAAAGAACAACTGCGGTTCCATGGGATTTGCCATCCATGATTCCCATTTTGCAGACCACACGGTTATCATAACGGATACACTGGCGCCATTTCCCAATCTGCCATCTTCCATATCCGCCATTGATGTGGACTGTGTGTGTCTGGTGGATGATATCGGTGATGCCGGTAAGATTTCCACAAAAGAGGCGCGTATGACGGATAACCCCAGGGAACTTATGATGGCCGAGCATGTGGCGGATGTCATTGCCGCAACACCGTATTTTAAGGATGGATTTTCCTTCCAGACAGGTGTGGGAGGACCGTCCCTGGCGGTGAACCGGTTCCTGGAGGAGCATATGCTGGAAAAGAATATCCGGATGAGCTTTGCACTGGGCGGGACCAGCAGTGCGGTCTGCCGTCTTCAGGATAAGGGGCTGGTGGAGCACATTCTGGATACCCAGGACTTTGACCAGGGGGCGATCGACCACATTTTTAAGAATCCCAACCACCATGAGACGGACTTGAGTGAGTACGCCAATCCGGCCAATAAAGGCGCTTATGTAAATAAACTGGATTTCGTGGTGCTGTCCGCCCTGGAAATCGATACGGATTTTAATGTGAACGTGATCACCGGCTCGGACGGGGTGCTGCGGGGCGCGCCGGGAGGCCATCCGGACACGGCGGCCGGAAGCAAATGCTGTATCATTGTCACACCTCTTACCAGAGGGCGTATGGCCACGGTCTGCGATGAGGTGGTGACGGTTACCACGCCGGGAGACTGTGTGGATGTGCTGGTGACGGATTACGGCATTGCCGTGAACCCGCTGCGCCGCGACCTGATCGACTGCCTGGATGCCGCCGGGATCGCCCATGTGACCATAGAGACGCTGCGGGATAAGGCATACGGCCTGGTGGGAACACCGGACCGTCTGGAGTGGGAAGACCAGGTAGTGGCTGTTGTGGAGGCCAGGGACGGCACCATTCTGGATGTGGTGAGAAAGATACGCCCGCTGCACCTGGATTAAAGCGTGGCAGACTATGGAATAATGGTGTACACTAATATAAACGGGGGATTTACACATGAATTTAGCAGTAATTGGATTTATCTTGATGTTTGTGCTGATGTTTGTTTTGATCAAGGATAAGCTGTCGCCTCCGGTTGCATTTATACTGCTGCCGCTGATCGCAGCAGTAGCCGGCGGATTTGGGATCGAAGCCATCAGCGGGTTTGTGAAGACCGGTCTCAATACAATGCTCAGTACGGCTGTTCTGTTTATTTTTTCCATTTCTTATTTTACGCTGATGTCTAATGAGGGGCTATTTGATCCGATCATCCATTTCCTTATCAAACGGGTGGGGAACAATGTTACCACCGTGCTGTTTGCAGTGGTTATCACTACCTTTGTGGCACATCTGGACGGCTCGGGCGCAACCACGTTTTTGATCGTGGTTCCCGCATTCCTGCCGATCTGCAAGCGGCTGAAGGTCCGGCCGGAAGCTTTGCTTGGAACCATGTGCGGCATGTACGGTGTTATGAATATCGTTCCATGGGGCGGTCCCACCATGCGTGCGGCTTCCGTGATCGGGATCGAGGTTTCAGATTTGTACCAGTTTATCATGCCCTCTGTTGCAGCGCTGGCGGTGATCGCATTTGGGATCGCATTTGTGATCGCCCGGATCGAGATACATAATGGAGCCGGAGCTGATAAGGATGATACGGCGGCTGACGAGAAAGGGGCAGGCGAGGGCACTGCCAAAAGAAAGAAACTCTATTGGTTTAACCTTGGGCTTACGGTCCTGATGCTGGCGCTGTTATTTGTGGATATCGGCCTGCCTCTGCACCTTATTTTTATGATCGCATTCTGTATTGCGCTGACTGTGAATTACCCCAACACGGCGGAACAGACAAAGCAGCTTAAGAGCTATGCCGCGTCCGCCATGATCATGACCATGACACTGTTTTCCGTGGGTATTTTTATGGGCGTGATCAAGGATTCCGGCATGGTGGAGGCTATGGCTGCCGCGATCGTGGGCATTCTTCCGGCCGGAGTGGCACCCCATATGCACTGGTTTATGGCCTTGTTTGCGGTTCCCCTTATTATGATCCTGGGAACCGATGCATTTTATTATGCACTGATGCCCATTATACTGGGCGTGGTGGAACAGTTCGGGATCTCGCCGGAAGTGGTGGCAGCCACCTTTTTGCTGACTGCAACCCTCGGCACTCCCATCAGCCCCAGTGTGGCTGCGGTCTATGTGGGCCTTGGCCTGGCGGACAGCACCATTGGCAAGCATATCAAATATTCCCTGCGTATCCTGTGGCCGGCCAGTATCCTTCTTCTGGTTGTCTCTACATTGATCGGTGTAATCCGGTTCTGACCATGCAAATGGCACACGCTGCAGTACATGTTACATCATGGGTCAAAGCAGTCATTGCAGTACACAACTGGCCCGGGCTTTGGTCCGGGCGGCTTTGGAAGGAGTATATATATGGTATTTCAGGAAATTGCGCTGCTGTTTCTGGCCGCAGCCATTGTATTGGGTTTTGTGAGAAAGATTAATGTGGGCATCGTGTCGCTGGGCCTGGCATTTGTTCTTGGGATGATCGGCGGCGTGGATACCAAAGTGATATTTAACGGGTTTCCCAGTAAGCTGTTTATCACGCTTTTAGGCACCATGTTTTTCTTCTGTCTGCTGCAGGAGAACCATACGCTGGAGCTTTTGTCAAAGAAGATGGTGACCCTGGTGGGAACGCATGTTTATCTGATCCCGGTAATCATCTACGCTGTTTCCTACGGCCTGTCGGCGGCCGGGCCCGGGGCGATCTCGGTGCAGTCGGTAATGATCATATTCGCGGTTTCGTTGGCAGTCCAGATGGATACGTCACTTGTGCTCATGGCATGTATGGCCATCCTGGGGGCGGTGGGAGGGACTGCCTCGCCCATCGCATTATCCGGTATCATTGTGACGGACCTGACGGCCGAATTTGGTTTTTCCGGCATGGCGGCGCCGGTGTTTGCAGGCGTTACCGCTGCAAACCTCCTCTGCGCAGTACTGCTTTATGTGGCCTATAAGGGGTATAAGCTAAAATCAGATCATGCCGTATCTGCCTCGGACCTTCCTGCCTTTAACCGTCAGCAGAAAATGGGCATTGCAGCCATCCTTGTGCTGGTCATTGCGGTTGTAGGCTTTCAGTATGATGTGGGGCTGGTGTCATTTGCCCTGGCGCTGGCGCTGATCCTGATCGGGGCGGTGAATGAAAAGGCGGCCGTCCGGCTGGTTCCGTGGAGCGTGCTGATCCTGATCTGCGGTGTAAATGTGCTGATGAGCGTGACAAAGGAGATGGGCGGTATTGAGCTGCTTTCCAATCTGCTGGCCTCCATGATGAACCAGGTGACGGCCGCTCCTCTCATTGGTCTGACGGCCGGTATCATGTCCTGGTTCAGCTCTGCCAATGGTGTGGTGCTTCCCACTCTGATCCCCACGGTGCCGGATATTGTATCCAATGTGGGAGGCAGCACCAGTGTGCTGGAGATGGTCATGTCGATTGTGGGAGGGGCAACCGTGGCCGGGATCAGCCCTCTGTCCACGGGCGGAAGCCTGCTTCTGGCCTCTTATACCCAGGAGACGGATGCATCGGAAAAGGTGCAGCAATCTCTGTTTGCAAGACTGTTTGCCCTGTCGTTTTCAGCGGTTATGGTGATCGTCATATTCGCCCTTGCGGGGGGATTTAAGCTGTTCTGCTGATTAGGCCGCGAAGCGGGTGTACAGATGGAATACAGGCGGCGTACAAATAGCAAACAAATGGCGGAAAAAAATTTCAAACACGATCTAGGAGGATACATATGGAGAGATTTGCATACGTGGGCTGCAGGACCACGAAGGAACGGGGCGCCAGGGGCAGAGGGATCCAGGTTTTCAAAATCCATGATTCAGGAAAATGGACCAGGCGCCGGACCGTGGGAGACCTGGTCAACCCATCCTACCTCTGCATGGACCGGACAGAACATTTTCTCTACACCATACATGGAGATTTCAGTGAGATCACCTCCTTTTCCATGGACAGGGAGACAGGGGAACTAACCCGGCTTAATACGGTATCTACCGGAGGAACCAACCCGGTTCACCTTTCGGTGGACGCATCCAACCGCTGGGTATTTGTGGCTAACCTGCAGACAGGGACCGTGGCGGTCATTCCCAGAATGGAGGACGGAACGCTGGGGGAACGGAAACATTTATATACGATCCCCGGTGTGAAGACGGGGGACGTGTCCCATCCCCATCAGGTGGCTCAGGATGAAACGGGCGCTTATCTCATCGTATCCTGCCAGGGACGTAAGGCAGGATTCGGACAGGTGGTGGTTTTCAGGATCCATTGGGAAACAGGAGAACTGGAGAAGACCTGCACGGTGCGCTCCCGTGAGATCGCGGAACCGAGACATTTTGTGATGTGTCCGGGCAACCGGTTTGGGTATGGAGTGAACGAGAAGGACTATTCAGTGACCTGTTATGAATTTGATGCCGCGCAGGGGCTGCTGACACCCAAACAGATCCTGCCTACCCTGCCGGACACCTATACCGGAGACGGCTGGGCCAGCGGTATTGTGATGGATCCCCTGGGAGAGTACGTGGTCGTATCCAACCGGAAGCATGACAGCCTGACCAGCTTTCGCATTGACCCTGAAACCGGCATGCTCACCTTTGCGGACTGCGTGAAAACCGGAGGACAGCAGCCCAGGTTTATCACCGTATCCACCGGGGATAACCGGATCCTTGCGGCCAATGAGCTGTCGGATACACTGGTGGAGTTTGAACTGGACAGGAGGAGCGGAAAGCTTATGCCGGTGGGGGATGTGATCCACACGGAGAGCCCGGTGTGCGTGATCTTCACCCGCCCATCATGACCGCCCGGTCACGTGAATTGCCGATGGATGCAGCGGTCTAATATAGAAATCCCCACAGTTTCAACATGGACTGCGGGGATTTTTGTTATGCTTTATGATTACAAATGACAATAATTCCGAAGCTTTCCCAGATCCTTGATCACAATCGACCGGTTGCCTGTCTCGATGATCCCCTCCCCCCGCATCTGGCCGCACATCTTAGCCACCTGGGCGCGGGAAATGTTGATGGACGCGGCAATTTCTTCCTGCGTCATGGAAATCCTGCCCTTTTCCCTGTATTCGGGCGTATCTGTAAAGAGATAGAGAAAATTGGCAAAGCGGGCCGTCAGATTGCTGATTCCCAGGTTCCCGGAATGGTAAGTTACCTGGCGCAGGACTTTTCCGTAATATAATACCAGGTCATAAGCAAATTCCGGGTCCTCCTCCAACATCTTTTTTAAAATATCCGCGTTAAAGGGGAGGACGTGGATATCGGTGACGCAGGAGATACTGACCACGGACTTTAGGGTTGGGATCACACAGTCCATTCCGATCAGGGTATTCTTTTTCATGAAATCAATAATGCGGTCATTACCGTCATAATTGGTCATATATACCTTGGCAATGCCGTCCGCCAGGTAGTACATCCAGTCGCTGGTATAGCACTGTCTGCACAGATCAGTTCCCTTTTTTACGTTCAGGGGAGGCGGGCAGTACCGTTCAAACATGTTCTTGTATTTAATAAAATCATCCTCGAAAACAAAACTGATGTTCCCCATGCTGATCCTCCCAGGCATCTATGTACAATATATATAACTAAAATAATATTATAACAAATAACAGCTTGTCATTCAAGTGCAAAATATATAATAAAACAGGCTAAAATGTCTACTCATAGACAATAATACACAAAAAACCTTCGTTCCAATGATAGAATATTTTCTTGGTTCGGGATATGATTGTCATATATTTAACTAGCAACTGCCTGTTGCTGGATGTACAAATATATGTTTGAAAGGAGGATTATAATGGGCAGCGAATTGACTCTGAAGATTAATGGGGAAACGTATGAGTTTACCATTGGACGGAGGCTGGGCCAGATTCCGGAATCCGAGACACTTCTGGAGACTCTGCGGGAGAGGATTGGACTGACGGGAACCAAGATGTCCTGCGGACAGGGGGCATGCGGATGCTGTGCCGTACTCATGGACGGGAAAGCGGTGGCATCCTGCATCACGCTCACAGCGGAATGCGGCGGAAAAGAAATTGTTACGATTGAGGGCTTAAGCGATCCGGTGACAGGAGAACTGGACCCGATCCAGGAAGCATTTCTGTCCCACAGTGCATTCCAGTGCGGATTCTGCACGCCGGGCATTATCATTGCGGTAAAGTCCCTGTTAAATAAGAATCCCAACCCGACAGAGGAAGAGATAAAGGATGCCCTGTCGGGCAATTACTGCCGCTGCATCAGCCATTACCAGGTGATCGAAGCAGTGAAGTCTATTTTGTAAAGGAGGGAATAAGAATGTCTGAATACCGTCATATTGGAAAAGTGCGCCGCCGCCAGGATGGACGTGCGATCGTGACCGGAAAGGCTGTTTACTGTGATGATATAAAAATACCCAATGTCCTATACATGAAAGTATTGCGTTGCCCTTACCCTCATGCGGAGATTGTTTCCATTGATACCTCAAAGGCAGAGGCCATGCCCGGGGTGAAATCCGTCATGACCTACAAGAACGCGCCGGCGTGGAAGACGGGCGTTCCCGCCCACCGTCCGGTGATGGATCAGCATCTGCGTTTTACAGGTGATGTGGTGGCAACGGTGAGCGCCGTGAGCAATGACATTGCGGAGGAAGCGCTGGAGCTGATCGAGGTGGAGTATAGGCAGCTGACTCCTGTATATGATGTGGAGGAGGCCATCAAGCCGGGTGCGCCTGAAGTGTACCGGGCAGAGGATAACATCGAATCCAAGGGGTACCACTACGAGAACAACTGTCTGCCTCCCGGCAGCTATTTTGAGGGAAATGATCCGCCATTTTATTATATCCGCGAGGGAGATGTGGAAAAGGGCTTTGAAGAAAGCGATGTGGTGGTGGAAGGCAAGGTTTCTTATGACAAGCCGTCCTTCCCGGGAGCACCTGAGGTTCCGTTTATCGCGGCCAGATGGGAAGATGATTCCCATGTAACCGTATGGGCGTCCTCGCAGGGACCGAACATGGTTGCCAAACCATTGGGACTGACCATTGGGGCGCACATTTCCACCATCACCCCCAACGTGGGCGGAAGCTACGGCAACAAGGACAGCTTGAGCTATACCAGTATGCTTGTGGTAGCGGCATCAAAGGTGGCGGGAGCCGCCGTTAAATTCAACATGACAAAGGAAGAGCATCTTCTTACATATGAGCGCCGCCTCAGCAACAAGTTTATCGGCAAGATCGGAGTTAAGAAGGACGGCATGATCCATGCGATCAAGGGCGACTGGCTTGTGAGCACCGGCGTTGGCTCCGAGCTGACCCAGGGCCAGGTAGCGGAAGGCCTGGGCGAGCTGAATCTGGTTCTCAACCAGACACCTAACTGGGACGTGACCGCCAAGGTGGTGGTATCCAACCTGACCCCGGTGGGCATTGCCAGAGGATTTGGGGGACAGGAACTGAAATCCTGCGCCCTCCATCTGCTGAACCGGGCATTAAAGCAGATCGATATGGATCCTGTTACCGTCTTTAAGAAGAATTTCTGCAAGGCGGGGGACGAGTATTATTGGAGAACCGGACACAAATACAGCAATCCGGTGATCGACTACACCAAGTGCTTTGATGTGGCGGCGGAGAAATTCGGATGGTACCAGAAGTGGAAAGGATGGGGCAAGCCCACCAGAGTGGAAGGTAACAAGGCGTACGGCGTGGGCTTCAGCCTTCACAGCAGCGGTGATCCACAGAGTGACGAGACATTTGCATATGTGCGCCTGGAAAATGACCAGGTGACCGTACACTGCGTTATTTCGGAATGCGGCAACGGCGAGCGTCTGGCCATTGCAAAGGTGGCGGCAGAGGTGTTAAACGTTCCCATGGAAGCAGTTACTGTGGTGCAGGCCGACAACGGCACCAACCCGGCTGATTTCGGACTGGCCGGTTCCAGAGGAACCATCACTGGCGGCGCGGCAGTTGGAAGAGCGGCTGCAGAGGCCAGAAAGAAGCTGCTTGAGGAAGCGGCTCCCGTGATGGGATGCAGTCCCGAGGAACTGGATACAAAGGATATGATGATATTTAAGAAGGATGACCCGTCCAACCGGATTCCATGGCTGCGGATCTGTCCTCTGTATTATTCAATCACAGGTACAGGCGGGATCGAGGGAGATTTTAACCACAACAACTGTGTCATGATTTTTGTGGAAGTGGAAGTGGATCTGGATACCGGACTGGTAAAGATAGTGGACGTACTGGGCGCATCCGATGTGGGACAGATCGTGAACCCCATCGAGCTGAAGATGCAGTTTGAAGGCGGCCTTGGATCTGCGGGTCTGGATACCGCGCAGCTGGAAGCGCATGTGCTGGATCCTGTGCTGGGACGTATTATGACTCACAACCTGATCGATTACAAGTGGAGGCCCTTTAATGAACTTCCCCATTTTGATACATCGATCCTGGAGTCCCAGTTCCCCACAGCCCACCCGTTCGGCGCCATTGGAATCGGTGAGATAACCGGAGCAGGAGGACCGCCGGCCGTACTGATGGCCATTGAGAACGCCATCGGAGGAGCGGAGATCAACGAGTATCCGGCAACGCCTGACCGGATTCTGAAAGCACTTGGAAAAGCTTAAGGGGAGGTGAATGGAATGAAAAAATTTAGTCATATCAATGCCGGTAGTTTTGAGGAAGCATCGGAGGCATTAAAATCATATGAAAAAGCCCAGCCGGTTGCCGGAGGTACGGATCTGATCGGAACCCTGAAACAGAACCTGCTGCCGGATTATCCGGAACTGCTTGTAAACCTGAAGGAGATTCCGGATACCGGATACATAAGAGACAATGGCGATACGGTTTCCATCGGCGCGCTGACAAAGCTCTGCGACATCGAGGAATCCGGCCTGCTTGCAGGCGGGCTGAACGCGGTCCGGGAAGCAGCACACAGCATCGCATCCCCAATTGTGAGGAATGCGGCAACCATGGGCGGAAACCTCTGCCAGGATGTGCGCTGCTGGTATTACCGTTATCCGGATAACATAGGCGGACGCCTGATGTGTGCAAGAAAGGGCGGAGAGGAATGCTACGCCATCCATGGAAGGAATCAGTACCATTCCGTCATGGGCGGCATGAAAGCAGGCATAACGCCGTGTTCCGCGGAATGTCCCGCGGGAACGGATATCCCGGCTTATATGCAGAAGATCAGAGAGGACAACTGGGACGGGGCAGCTGAAATTATCATGCAGGTGAACCCCATGCCCATGCTCACAGCCAGGGTATGCCCCCATACCTGCCAGACAAAATGCAACCAGTGCCAGCACGGGGATTCAGTCAGTATCCACTCCGTAGAGCGCGCTCTGGGAGATTACATTCTGGAACATGCATCCAGATTCTATCCGGCTCCCAGCCGGGAGACCGGTAAGAAGGTTGGTATCGTGGGAGCAGGCCCGGCAGGCCTGACAGCCGCATATTATCTGCGCAAGGCCGGACATCAGGTCACGGTTTATGAGAAGATGGAGGAAGCCGGCGGCGTCCTCATGTACGGAATACCGGAATACCGTCTGCCCAAGCATTATGTCCGCGACCTGGTGGCGGCCATAACGGGAATGGGAGTACAGTTTAAGTACAATACGGAAGTGGGCAAGGATATTGCCATGGAAACCATCAAACAGGATCACGATACCGTGTTCCTGGATACGGGAGCGTGGAAACAGCCGATCCTTGGTATTGAAGGCGAGCAGCTGACCCATTTCGGCCTCAATTTCCTGGTGGAAGTGAAGAAGTTCATGAGCAGGCAGATCGGGAAGGAAGTTCTTGTATGCGGCGGCGGAAATGTTGCCATGGACGTTGCTCTGACAGCCGTCCGCCTGGGCGCACAGAAGGTAAAGCTGGTGTGTCTGGAGCAGCGGGAGGAGATGCCTGCCACAGAGGAAGAGATCGCACGCGCGGAGGAAGAGGGTGTGGAGATTTATAACGGCTGGGGCCTGGAGCGCGTGGCGGAATCCGGTGACGGACAGGTAGCCGGACTGGAAGCCAAGAAATGCGTGTCCGTATTTGATGAGCATGGACATTTTAGTCCGGTCTATGATGACGCGCACAAGCAGATGTTCGCATCCGACTGTATCATCCTTGCAACCGGACAGCGTGTTGACCTGGACTTCCTGGGCGAGAAATACAAAGAGGAATTAAAGGATGCAAGGGGCCTGATCGAGGTTGGCGAACACAAGGATACAAGGGCGCCGGGCGTTTATGCAGGCGGCGATGCGGCCTCCGGTCCGTCTGTTGCCATCAAGGCGATCCGTGATGGCGGCGTTGCGGCCAGAAGCATGAGCAGCTATATGGGGTTCCCGCTTCAGCCCCAAAAGGAGGAAGAAGGATTCCTGCGCCATGACAGCCTGGCCATTGAGATTCCAAAGGCTGCGGTGGAGAAGGATACGCCGGTAAATGAGCGCTGTCTGGAAAAAGAAGATTCAGAAAGCCTGACACAGGAGGAAGCAAAAGCCGAGGCAGGGCGCTGCATGAACTGCGGCTGCTATTCCGTAAATGCTTCCGACATGAGTCCGGTGCTGATCGCCCTCGGCGCAAAAATCCACACCACAAGACAGGTATTTGAGGCGGAAGATTTCTTCGGCGTGATGCATGCCGCAGACAAACTGGAGCCGGGAGAAATCGTGACTGAGATCACAATTCCCAAACAGGAAGGCTGGCGCACCGGCTATTTGAAGATGCGTCTGCGGGAGTCCATTGACTTTGCCGTGACCTCCCTTGCCTACGCATATAAGGAGGAGGACGGAGTCATCCGAGGCGCACGCCTGGCAGCGGGCGGAATAGCCCCTGTTCCGGTACGCCTGTTCCAGGTGGAGGAACTTCTCACAGGCAAGGCCGTCACCGAAGAACTGGCGGAGGAGGCGGCACAGCTGGCCTGCGCCGGCGCGGCGCCTCTTAAGGAAAACGCCTACAAGCTTCAGGAGATAAAGGTACAGATCAAGAGGTCCCTGGGACTGTAAGGCGGGTTGTACCGGACAAATAATATATAAGTGAAATGCTGCGGCAATATCCGGCTCCGGTTAGGAACCGGATATTGTAAGTGGCAAGTGGAAATATGGGGGAGGCGTTGTTTATGGAACAGACATTAAACTGCTGCATTTCTGAAAATGAGGATATCATAACGGTTGGAGCAGGGGTAACGCTTTCCGTCATGGCTGAATCAGAATTGCTGAAACGGGAGGCGAAACCGCTGTTTGACGCTGCGGTGATGCTGACCGGCAGAGGGAAGGAAGCATTGGAGGACACAGCGGTGGATACAGCGATGGAAACATCGGAGGACAAAGACACCGGTGTAAAGGCACCAACCATATGTGATGAAATTTTTCAGAATGTTAACTGTGGTTTCACAGGAAGCGCAGTGCCCTGTATCAAAGAAGGCGGTACGGAGTGCCATGCCCTCTGGGAAAAGGGATGCGCCTTTTCCGTGATGGGAGGCAAGGCGGTTGGAACAACATCCTGTGTATCCGCCTGCCCGGTTGGCATGGAGATACCGGCCGTACTGGAGCAGCTGCGGGACAAAGACGGTCTGGAGGCCCGGAGGATCATCATGAAGTATAATCCCATGCCGTCTGTTACCTGCCGGATGTGCGGACAATGTGAGGCTGCCTGTATCCGTTCAAAGCATGACCGGAGCGTGGGGATCAGCGGGGTCTTTCAGGCGATGGGGGATGATATCGCGGCCCATCCTGAGATATTTTACGCCGTTCCATCCGGTGACAGCGGGAAGCGGATCGCCGTCAAAGGATGCGGTCCGGCCGGGGCAGCTGCCGCTTTCTATCTGCGAAAGCTTGGAAACCGCGTATGGGTGTTTGAACAGCGGTCAGAGGAAGAACTCACAAAGGAACTTAAGAAAATGATTCCTGATTTCCCGGAAACGGAATTTAGCGGATATATCCGGGCGCTGTCCGGCATGGGGGTCGTATTCCGGTTCGGCGCGGACAGCGGGGAATGGGATGAGAATGAATTTGACCGTCTGGCAGAGGGGGCGTACATGTCTTGCAGCGCGCCGGAATTCCTGAGGGAGGTGCGCAGAGGCTATGAGACCGCCAACCGGATCAATCTGGACTTTGGCCTTAAATCATATATGAAACCTGGAAAAACATTTATTGGTTTTGATTGGGAAGCATTTGCCGGAAGGATGGACCAACGGATAGCCCCTATATCATCCGGGCTGGGGGATAGGGATTGCGGTACAGACTATGGTACAGACTGCGGTACAGACTGGGAAGCGGTCAGCACGGAAGCTGTCCGGTGTCTGAACTGCGGATGCTACGGAGTGAACAGATCCTGTACCCGGGCGATCCTGACCGCCCTGGATGCGCAGATAAGGACGAATAAAAGGAGCCGGCGGGCGCTGGATTTTTTCAGTGTGACCGATCCGGCCGGGCAGCTGGAACCTGGAGAGGTGATTCAGGCGTTTGAAGTTCCAAAATCTGGGGATTACACCAGCGGATATCTGGAATTTGGGCATGGGTCCGGCGTGGCGTTTGCATATCTTGTGCAGCACGGGAAGATCAGGGATGCGCGGATCGTATACAGCGGGATCGCATCTGTGCCGGTGCGCATGATCGAGACCGAAGCATTTCTTCGGGGGAAGGAAATAAACAGCGGGACAATGGAACAGGCAGCCGCTCTTGTATGCCGGGAAGTGATACTGACCGGTGATGGCCGGGATCAGGCGGATGAAATGAAAAAACTTCTGGTCCGTTCACTGGAGGGCAAGGAGATCTAAAGGATGGGAAGCTTGGGGGGATGGAAGTCATTTCCCGGAAAGGGGATAAAGGGATGAAACAAACAGGTGCGGTATTGCTGGCAGCCGGTCTTTCATCGAGGATGGGGGCGTTTAAACCCATGCTTCCCTTTGGCGGGGATACTATTTCCCGTCAAGTGGTTTCCACGCTCCTTCAGCTGGGAGTGGACCCTGTGGTGGTGGTAACGGGATTCAGAGCAAATGAGCTGGAGGAGCATTTACGCCCGCTGGGCGTCCGGTTTGTGAGAAATGAGCGGTATAGGGAGACCCAGATGTTTGATTCTGTGAAGCTGGGGATGGAGGCAGCTGTCAGAGAGTGCGGACGCGTCATGGTCATGCCCATGGATATTCCGGCTGTCAGGCCGGACACCATTGCCGGTCTTTTAAACATGGACGCGGAGGTTGTATACCCTGTGTGCCGCGGTATTCCCGGCCATCCCCTGGTGATGGAACGCCGGATTGCCGCGGCGGTCTGCGGGGACAATGGGGACGGCGGTCTTTGGGAAGCTGTGAAGCGGACGAAGGCCGTCATATTGGAACTGGAGACAAAGGACGAAGGGATTTTAAAGGATGTGGACACACAGAGGGAATACCGGGATCTGATCCAGTGGAACCATGCCAGACAGAGTATTGGGAACCGGTAATAAAAATGAGGGAAGCTGATATGAGGATAATCTATTTGATACGTCACGGGAGAGTGGGATTTCCCAACGGAATTAAGAGGTGCATTGGGCGGACCGATTTACTGTTGGACGATTGGGGGAAACGCCAGGCAGAAGATTTGAGGGAGTATTTTAGTCTCCATCCGGTGAAACATATCTATTGCAGCCAGCTTACGCGTTCCATAGAAACCGCGCGGATCCTGGGGGGATGGAAAACGGACGGGCGGGATGGGAGCTGGATACCGGATGAGAATGGAGCGGACCGGATGGCAATACCGGTACGGATCGACCAGGACCTCCAGGAGCTTGATATGGGGGAGTGGGAAAATGTTCCCATGGCGGATCTGGATAAAACGCTGGAGCAGGAACCCGTAAAAGGGGAGAGACGAACCGAGGCGAAATCCAGGATGGAACGGGCGGTCACCAGGATCCTGAAGGAGACGGACGGGGATGTGGCGGTGGTTGCCCACGCAGGGATCAACTGCTGTTTTCTGGCCGGCATTACCGGGAGTCCGTTGGAGACATCGCGGGCCCTGTTCCAGCCATACGGAGGGATCAGCCGCATAGCGGTGCGGGAGCTTGAGAACGGCAGCTTTAATTACCAGCTACTGGAACTGGGAAGAATGCCAAGGCTGTATCCCACAGATGAGGAGTGTGCCGCAATGCTGGAACATTACAGGACCCCGGAGCCGGTCAGGAAACACTGCTGCAAAGTTGCATCCATAGCAGAAGTGCTGGGAAAGGTACAGGAACAGATGGGAGTGTCCCTGGACCAGGGATTGATCCGCAGTGCATCCCTGCTTCACGATATCGCGCGGCACAGGGAGAACCATGCCCGGGAAGGAACCAGGATCCTGATGCGGGAAGGTTATCCCGCGGTTGCAGAGATCATCCGGCAGCACCATTGCCTGGAACAGGAGAAGATCAATGAGGCGGCTATCGTGTACCTGGCAGATAAGCTGGTAAAGGGAGACCGGACCGTGACCCTGGAAGAGCGGTTCCGGGACACGGAGCAAAAGTGCAGGGCCAGCCATGAAGCCTGGAATAACCATGAGATGCGAAGGGAGCAGGCCTTTCGGATCTTACGTATGATGGGAGCAGGCATGGACCGGTAAGACTGCTTTAGTTTTAATGAGGCTGCTGCCTTTGCGGTTGAAAAATCGTGAGGGCGGCGGCCTTTTCTTTACATGTTGTACAAAATCAGAGGAATAATATGATATAATATTACTGTCCGAGAGGTGAAAATGATGTTATGGTTTACGGACAAAAGGAGTGGATACAGTTGACGGAGAGCAGAACCTATATTGCCATTGATCTAAAAACCTTCTACGCTTCGGTAGAATGTATGGAGCGCGGCCTTGATCCCCTGACCACCAATCTGGTGGTGGCGGATACCAGCCGAACGGAGAAGACCATCTGCCTTGCGGTTTCTCCATCCCTAAAAGCTTATGGGATTCCCGGCCGGGCCAGATTATTTGAGGTGGTCCAAAAGGTAAGGGAAGTGAATGCCATACGGAGGCGACAGGCCCCGGACCATGTGTTTTCCGGAAGTTCTGCGGATGACAGGGAGCTGAAGGCGGACGCCGCATTATCACTGGATTATATTGCCGCCCCGCCCCGCATGAACCTGTATATGGATTACAGCACGAAGATCTACAACATTTACCTGAATTATATTGCCCCGGAGGACATCCACGTCTATTCCATTGATGAGGTTTTCATTGATGTGACAAGCTATCTGGGCACATACCGCCTCACGGCACGTGAACTGGCCAGGAAAATGATCCTGGATGTGCTAAAGGCCACCGGGATCACGGCCACGGCCGGGGTTGGGACGAATCTGTACCTTTGTAAGATCGCCATGGATATTGTGGCAAAGCGGATCGAGCCGGATGAAAACGGAGTCAGGATCGCTGAACTGGATGAACTGTCCTACCGGCGTATCCTGTGGACCCACCGGCCCCTTACGGATTTCTGGCGTGTGGGAAAGGGATATGCGAAAAAGCTGGAGGAACACGGCCTTTATACCATGGGCGATATTGCAAGATGTTCCCTGGGCAGACAGGGGGATTATTATAATGAGGATCTGCTGTACAAGCTGTTTGGGATCAATGCAGAGCTTCTCATTGACCATGCATGGGGATGGGAACCGTGCACCATTGCGGACATCAAGGCATATAAACCCCAGGAGAGCAGCATGGGTTCCGGCCAGGTGCTGCTGTGCCCGTACGGATTTGAAAAGGCCAGGCTGATCGTCCAGGAAATGACGGATCTTCTGGCCCTGGACCTGGTGGATAAAGGGATGGTGACGGACCAGATCGTGCTTACGGTTGGCTATGATATAGAGAATCTAACCCGGCCGGAGATACGCAGCCGGTATAAGGGACCCATTGTGACGGACCGATATGGACGCCGGATCCCGGGACATGCCCACGGATCAGAGAATCTGGGATGCAAAACCTCGTCCGCCAGGCTGATCATGGAAGCAGCCATGAGGCTGTACGACCGGATTGTGGACAGGGACCTGCTGGTCCGCCGGGTCAGCGTTGCCGCGGCCCATGTGGAGGAGGAGAGCGGTATCCGGGAACAGGAGACATTTGAACAGCTGGATCTGTTTACGGATTATGAGGCAATGGAAAAGCAGAGGGAACAGGAAAGACAGGATCAGGAGCGGGAGAAACGGATGCAGAAAGCAATGCTGGACATCAAGAAGAAATTCGGGAAAAATGCGATCCTTAAGGGCATGAACCTGGAGGAGGGCGCTACAACCATGGAGCGCAACAAGCAGATCGGAGGTCACAAGGCATGATACGCAAAGAAGAGGATGATCCCCAACGCTATGATGATATCATCAACCTGCCCCGCCATGTTTCCCTGTCAAGGCCTCAGATGGCGGTTTCGGACCGGGCGGCCCAGTTTTCCCCGTTTGCGGCCCTGACGGGATATGAATCCGCAGTAAAAGAGACGGCGCGGCTGACGGACAGAAGAATAGAGCTGAATGAGGATGAAAAGGAGACTTTGGACCAAAAGCTGCTGATCATTAAAGAATGTTTGAAGGGGCAGTTAAAAGAGCGCCCTTCTGTTTCAGTCACATATTTTGTTCCGGATGAGAAAAAGGAAGGAGGGCATTATGCCACGGTCACAGGCAGCATCAAACAGTTATCCGAATATAAAAACCTCCTTGTCCTGTGGGATGGGACCGGGATCCCTCTGAGTGATATAGCGGATATTGACGGGGAGATATTTTGGCCCATGGAGCGGTAATCGGTCCATGGAGCTTTTTATTTTGTCACATGAATGTCAAATCCGGGTGTTATTATAAAAATAACCGTGCTGCACTGTGCAGCTGCCGGCATTCGTAAAATAACAGGATATAAAACCATGGTTTGGTAAAGAATAAAACCATGTTTTAGGTGAAAGGATATATCCGAAAATAACAGCTTTGCCAGGAGAAATAGATGAGTAAAGGCATAAATAAAAGTACGGAAAAAGGTGCGGATAAAAGAAAAAGAATAGGAATCACTGCGGCAGGTGTGGGGATCGTTCTGGCGGCAGGAGTGCTTATCTATATAAAAGCAGCAGCCCCTCCGGGCGAGGCATGGATCTCTTATAACAATCAAAGGGTGCTGGATTCCATTGAAAAACAGCTCCACGGGATGAAGATGGAAGAGATCAGGAAAAAGGAACCATATATTCTTGAAAAAAGCATCCGGGAAATCCAGGACGAAGCAGCCAAAGGAACGATCAGCTATGAAGAAATGACCGCGATCTGCCTCTATCGGATCCAGACCCTTGACCAGAAGGAAAAAGGGTATAATTCCGTAATTTCAGTGAATCCCCATGCCATTGAGGATGCCAGGGAAAGGGACCGGGAGCGAAAGGATAACCCAAAGGCAGGTCGTGGTATGTACGGAATACCGGTCATGCTGAAAGATAACATGAATGCCTCGGACATGGCAACCACCGTAGGTACGGCTGCTTTTTCGGATTATTATCCCTCAGAGGATGCAGAATTGGTAAAGACCCTAAAAGAAAACGGGGCGGTGATTCTGGGAAAAAACAATCTGTCAGAGTTTTCCGGTTATGTATCCAGCGTTATGCCGGCCGGATACAGCGGCAATAAAGGGCAGACGATCAACCCGTTCGGGCCGTTAAAGCTGTCGGCTTCCGGTTCCAGCAGCGGCAGCGCCGTTGCGGTGACATGCAATCTGGCTCCGGTGTCCGTTGGAACGGAAACGGACGGCTCTGTTATAGCTCCGGCTGCCATGAACTCGGTTGTAGGGTTCAAACCTTCCAGAGGAAGTATCTCGTCAGAAGGCATTTTCCCGCTTATTAAAAAAATCGATACCCCAGGGATCCTTGCCAAGTGTGTGGAGGATGCGGGGACCGCGTACAACGGCGCGGCCAACACCCCGGTTTCGCCGGATTATAGGCCGGATGCCTTAAAAGGAAAGACAATAGGCCTAATAAGATATGAATATAATGACAAAGAAAAACTGGATGAGTTAAAGAAAACACTTCAGGATATGGGAGTTCATGTGGTGGAACCGGAGTTAAATGAGAACGGGATCATTGTCTTTCACCATATTGCGCTTTCTTTTAAAAAGGATTTTGAAGATTATGCCCAGGCCTATCATTTTCCTATCCAAACGTTGGAAGAACTGATCGTGTTTAACCGGAATAATCCCCAGAGGAATATCAAATACGGACAAGATCTGCTGGAGGAAGCGGTAACGATTGAAAACGCGGATATGGACCGGATCAACGGATCCATACGGAATGCAGATGATGCCTTGTCAGCGGTGTTTGACCGGGACCGCCTGGATGGGCTTGTCTTTTTAAACAGTTCAGGGACCACGGCTCCTGCAGCAGCAGGCTATCCTGAGCTGACAGTACCGTTCGGGACCGGAACGGGAAATGCTCCCCAGGGCGCCACATTTGTGGCGGAATATGGGGAGGATCAAACATTGTTGGAGATGGGGTATTCCTTTGAGTGCTTTTCAGCGGGTAGGGTGGATCCTCTTGATCATTAAATCAGGAGATGGTTTATCTTTATAAGCAAGCATTCTGTTTTTCATATGCATGATGTGTAACATCACTGTAATATATCCTCAGCGGCCAAGGGGCGTGCGTCCTTGTCCGCTGAGAGAAGGAAAAATAATTTTTTAAAAAATAAATCGTACGTTCATATTGACAATACATCAGGTACCTGCTATATTTATGACAGGTACCTGATGTATTTTGCGTTTTGTGGACGGATTCCGGAGCATGGATGAAAAAAGCTTCAGCAATCCGTGTTTGAGAGGAGTTGATCAATATGGAACAGACAATACCACAAACGGTTTCCAGGGAAAGCCTGGGCGCTAAAGTCGGTCTTTTTTCCACCATCGGGAATGTTGTACTGTTTGTATGTAAGTATCTGGCGGGAACGCTGTGCGGGAATGTGGCGGTCCTGGCGGAAAGTTTTGACAATCTGATGGATTCTCTGAATTCTCTGCTGGTGATACTGGGATTTCACATGTCGGGACGGAAGGAAGATTATCTTCATCCATACGGGCACGGCAGGTGTGAATATGTCCTGGGGCTTATCATTGCCATCACCATCATTCTTACAGGAGCAGCCATGCTTCGGGAGTCCATCCTGTGGATCCTGTATCCGCCGGACCGTTCATTTCCGGCCGTGGTCTACGGGGTGTCGGCACTTTCAATCCTTGTAAAGTACGCCATGTCGCTCTACACCAGCCATATGAATAAGCAGCTGGATTCATCTGCGCTGAAAGCCTGCGAGCAGAACGAGGCGGCGGATATCCGTATGACACTTCTCACAGTGGGATCGGCTTGTCTGTATTCCCTGTCCGGATTTTCAGTGGATGGGGTCGTGGGGATCGTGATCAGCGGGCTGATCTTAAAGGATGGGCTGAAGTCATTTGCAGAGCACTTTGTACTGCTCCTTGGAGAAGGGGTCTCAGGGCAGCAGATGGCACAGATCCAGGCAATATTTGATTGTAAAAAGGATATGGTGACCCTGAAAAAGGTGGATCTGCACGACTACGGACCTGAAAGCAGGATCATTTCCCTTCAGGTCACAGTGAATCCGGTCTGTTCGCCTGTGGAGGTGAACACGTGCATGGACAGCATTTCGGAGGATATTAAGGCATTGGGACTGTGCCCGGCATTTTCGCTCAGTATGGAACAGATCCTGGTATGAGGGGTCCCTGATATGAGCGGTCCCTGATATGACAGGCCCTTGGTATGACAGGCCTTAATATGGCAGGCCTTAATATGGCAGGCGGGAGAGGTAAGCTATGAATATCACTGCTTCAAAAGAAGACTATTTAAAGGCGATTCTGCATCTGAAAGAGAAAAACGGGTATGTGCGAGCCACGGATGTGGCAGAGGTCCTGTCGGTCAAAAAGCCCAGTGTATCCATTGCCTTTGGCAAACTGGCAGCGGATGATCTGATCACAGTCCACGAGAACCACCAGGTGGACCTGACAAAAGCCGGGTATGATATTGCGGCAAAGATCAACCACTCCTATGAGACTGTCAAACAGTTTCTGTGCAGCATCGGGGTTCCGGAGAAAGTGGCGGAACATGATGCGTGCAGGGTGGAACATTATCTTAGCCAGGAATCGGTGGTGAGTATCGGGGGACTGGTTGGAGAGAAGACAAAAAACAGGCAGGGAGAAGATACAGGACAAATAGATGCGGGGCAAAAAAGCGAAAAGCGAGGAGGAACGCAGTATGGAGAAAAACAATATGGAGGAAAATAATATGGAACAGAACAATGCGAATCAGAATAATACGGAACAGAATGGTGGAAATCAGGATAATGCGAACCAGAACACCACCGCTCACAGCGGCATGGAACAGGAAAACAAGCACCTGTCAGAGCATTTCTTTCATATAGGTATGCTTTTACACCGTTACCAGACAGAAGCAGCACGGGAAAATGGCCCTATGGGAAGTCCGTATAAGGGACAGGGGAGGATACTGGCGATTTTAAAACTGAAACCGGAGATCAGCCACAGGGAGCTGTCCTATCTTTTGGGGATCAGCACCCAGTCCATGAGCGAACTGCTGCGGAAGCTGGAGAGCAAAGGGTATGTGAAACGGGTACCCTCGGAACAGGACAGGCGGAGCATGAATATTGTACTGACGGAAGAAGGAAAAAAGGCCGTGGACCAGGCCGGAGGGTTGGATGACCGCGACACGGAACGGCTCTTTGACTGCTTTAGCGAGGAAGAGAAGGAACAGTTTAAACAGTACCTGGAGCGCCTGGAACAGGCCATCATCGGGCAGCTGGATCCGGAGCACGCAAAGGAGTATACATTTGAAAGAATGAAGGAAATGCATGACTATATCCTTGCCCAAAATCCCAGGGAGCGCGTACGTTCCCATCATCATGCCCATGGCATGGGAATGGACGGATCCCCGAGGGGAGAACGGGCAACCCGGGGTGAGAGACAGGAAGGGCCGTTTCATGGAGAAGGACCCCAGGGACCCTTTTGCGGAGGCTTTGGGCGTGGTCCGGCGAATGATGAGGACGAGTTCAGGAGGAGATTTGGGAGACGGAGGTAGATGGGCCTCTGTCTGGAACAGACGGAACAAACGTATTATGTTGATCCGCAGTTAGGATATTTTTTATACGTCCGAAAGTACTGCCTGAGCGGTATTGGTTCCTCTGTGTCTTTCTGCCTCGCTCTCATCAGCCAGCCGCGTCAGCTTTTTAAGCACAATGCCCATGATCAGCACCGCTGCGCCAAATGCCGCCACATCCGCAATGGGCCCGGAGTAAAGCGCTCCCGTGACTCCCAACAGCTTTGGCAAAAGCAAGGTGAGGGGCACACTCAGGATAAAATCCCGGAGCAGGGACAGCACCATGGATAGGGCCGGTCTGCCGATGGACTGGAGGAAAATGCTGCATGCCTTCTGGAGGCAGCAGAGCACGATTCCGCTGAGAAAAATGCGGAAGGCCAGCACGGCGAACTCATTGTAAAGACCATCCTCGCTTCCGAACAGGCTGATGATCTGTATGGGAAATGCTTCAAAGCATACCACGGAGACAAGCCCTACACAGAATTCGGCTATCATCATGGTACGGAAAATGCATTTTACCCGGTGCCATAGGCCTGCACCGTAGTTATATCCCACAATGGGCTGTGCTCCGGCGGCGATCCCCACCACAATGGAGATGACGATCTGAAACACCTTCATTACAATTCCCACCACAGTCAGGGGAATGTCGGAGCCGTATTTTGACTGTGCTCCGTAAAGCACCAGCACATTGTTCATCACCGCCATGATGACCACAATGGAGATCTGGGTGAGAAAGCTGCTGATCCCAAGAGGCAGGATATGTTTCAGGATCCCTGCACTTGGCAAAAAGCTTGTGGGTTTCAGCCGGAAGGATTTGGTCCCGGTAAGGTAGTAGACCGCCAGCAGGGCGGAGACGATCTGCCCGGCAATGGTAGCCAGCGCCGCCCCCTTCATGCCCCATCCCAGGATAAAGATGGCCACAGGGTCGAGGACCACGTTGATGATGCAGCCGACCAGGGTGGAACCCATGGCAAACTGCGGGCTGCCGTCCGCACGGATGATGGAATTCATGGAGTTGGCAAACATAAAAAAGGGAATACCCAGGATCAGACAGGAGAAATATTCCCTGGCATATTCTATATTGTTTACCGTTGCCCCGAATCCTGTGAGGATACTGTCACGAAACAGAGCGAACACCAGTGTCAGCAGGATTCCCGACACGGTGATCAGTCCGATGGCGTTGCCCACGCTCTTGTGGGCATTTTCCGCGTCCATGCGCCCCTGGCAGATGCTCAGGTAAGCCGCGCAGCCGTCACCCACCAGAAGGGAAATGGCAAGAGCGATAATGGTGATGGGGAATACCACATTGGTGGCGCCGTTTCCAAGGAATCCCACCCCGCGGCCGATGAAGATCTGATCCACAATGTTATACAGGGCGGATACCAGCAGCGACATGATACAGGGGATGGAGAAGCGGAGCATCAGTTTTCCGATGGATTCCTCCGCCATATATTGGTTTGCGTTTTGATTCATAATGACCTCCGTTTTAGTTGAATGCATAAATGATGGATAGATGAAAGCACAAAAAAGACTGCGGCTTCTGTGAATGACCTTCACGACAGAAGCTACAGCCATATTGCAGTATTTAATATACCAGATTTTTACAGGGGATGTAATAGGTTAATGTATACAATCTTTTCTATCATTTATATTGTGAACTTTTCTGGTTGCATATTCCTCAGTATGGTAAAATAAGACAGAAAATGTATCTACGTGGAAGCAGGAAAGTGAATTTAAGAGGAAGCATGGTGAAAAATGAAGCGGCAGGAGCAATTTGCGTATCTGTAAGAACGTTTGTGTCATTTATGTAATTATATTCAATATTGTAATTTCAAAAATTATACAGATATAAACAGGATATCGGAGGGATTTATTCGTAACATAATTAATATTGTATATGGATATAGTTGTAAAGATTTAAATAGCGTACGGTTGAATTATCCAGGGATAGACTTGGGCGATGACGCTGCCGGAACCGGTAACGGATCAACGGGTACTGGAGGAGCTGCTGCATTGCTTTAACAGGCCAGCCTTTACAACGGATTTTGAATATGAATGTCCGAAAATTATACCTGTACATGCAGGATAAAGCGTATATGGTAAAGGTAAATGATAAACAAGCAATCTACATTGTAACAAATATGGGAGGTAAGGATGCAGGCAGGAGATAAGATATCCTTTGGAGATTATGAATGGCGCGTGCTTGACGTACAGGACAATACTGCATTGATCATAACTGAATATGTGATAGAGGAGCGGTCTTACCATGATGTCTACAAAGATATAACATGGGAGGAATGCTCCCTGCGAACATATCTCAACGGGGAATTTTATAATAAGTTCAGCGAAAGGGACCGGTCAAGGATCATTTCCGTGCTGAATCAAAATATGGACAACCAGTGGTATGGCACAAAAGGCGGAGCAGACACATGGGACAGAATCTTTTTGTTAAGCCTTGAGGAGGCTGCGTGCAACTATTTTGGCGACAGCAGTTCAAAGCTTTATCACCCCGGAAAAAATCAAAGATACTGGTTTGAAAGAAAAGATATGAATAACAGCAGGCGGATCGCGCACCATCTTGAAAATGGACGGGGCTGGTGGTGGTGGCTCCGCTCACCTGGCCGTGTTGGCATAAAAGCGGCCTATATCTGGGGGACTGACGGCAATATAGGCATCCAGGGCAACAATATTTTAAAAGGCAATCTGGATGAGGGCAGGTGCAGAGGCGGTGTCCGTCCTGCTTTGCGGCTGATGCTGTAGGATGGAAGTAAATGTGTCGGCTGCGGCATGTGCGTTAAAGTGTGCGTTGCGCATAATTTGGTATTAAATAATAAAAAAGCGGAGACAGTATTGCAGGCAGGCTTACCCACACGGCAAAGAATATGCAGGATGTGTCCTATGTCGTGTTGGATCAGGAAAAGGACCGTATTGAGAAAATGGCGGTTAGCCTGTTTAAAAAGATAAAGCCCTTGGCGGATCTGTTAAACCCCATGGCAAGGAATCATGAGATAGATGACCACTTTTTCTTTTTTAACGCTCCCGCCGTGATCGTGATCCTGGCTAAGAATCAAACAAACGGTATACTTGCCGCGCAAAACATGGAATTTGTAGCGGAAGCACATGGACTTGGCGTACTGTACAGCGGATATTTTACAATGGCCGCCAATGCTTCACACAAAATCAAAAACGCAATGAGCGTACCCCGGGGGAAACGTGCAGCAATGACATTGGTCCTCGGTTATCCGGATGTGAGATTTTACCGTTCCGTACAGCGTGAGAAGTTAGATGTCACATATAAGTAGATGGTTTATGCGCTTGCGCGGTAATTTGCCGCGCAGGCGTATTTTCTTTTGTCATCTTCAATGGCTTTATACATTTTTCATAATTAATAATATTGACCACCAGGTCAATATATGCTATCCTATAAGAAATTGACCAATAGGTCAATAATTGAAAGGATGGGTTCCATGAAGCGGGAAGAAAAGAATCAGCAGACAAAGCGCCGGATTATGGACAGTGCATTGAAGGAATTTACGGAACAGGGATATGGGGGCAGTTCGGTGAACCATATCTGTGAGGGGGAAGGATTTTCAAAAGGAATTATTTTCCACTATTTCCAGACCAAGGATGAGCTGTATCTGGCCTGTGTGGAGGAATGTTTCCGAACGCTGACGGGATTCTTGCGGGAGGCGCTGATCCTCGACAATGAGCCGGTGCACCGGCAGCTCCAGGCATATTTTAATGCCAGGTTTGATTTCTTTCAGGCATTTCCCATGTACCAGCGGATATTTTGTGAGTCCGTCATCATGCCGCCCCGCCACCTGGAGGCAGCGGTACGGGAGCAAAAGGCTGAGTTTGACGCCCTGAATCTCTCCATATTGGAGCGGATCCTGGCGCCTCTTAGGCTGCGCCCGGGGATCTCCCGGGAAAAGGTGGTGGACCTCTTTGTCCAGTTCCAGGATTATGTGAATGTGCGATACCAGAATATGAGGGAACAGGACATTGATTTTAAGACACATGAGGAGGACTGCCGCAGGGCATTGGACGTATTGCTTTACGGTGTGGTGGAGCGAAAGGAAGTGGCGCAATGACCCGGGAAAACAAACCCCAGAAAAACAAACCCCAGGAATCCATATTGGGGGAGCTGAAACCCTCAAGGGCGATCACAAAGCTGGCGGTTCCTGCAACCCTGGCGCTGCTGGCCAAGGCGGTCTATAACATTGTGGACACAGCCTACATCGGTATGCTGGGATCGGATATCGCGCTGGCTGCCGTGGGAGTGACCCTGCCGCTGCTGCTGATCATGGTATCGGTGGAGAATATCTTTGCAGCCGGAGCAGCGGTGCTGGCAGGACGCCAGCTGGGAGCGGGGGATAAGAATGGAGCCAACCGCACCGTTACATCCGTGGTGGGGATCTCTGTGGGGATTGGATTTTTCCTGTGTGTGGCGGGCATCATTTTCATGGAACCTCTGCTGCGATCCTTTGGGGCCTCCGAGGCCGTGCTGCCCCAGGCAAAGGACTATGCGTTCTGGATGTTTATCGCAGCCATTGCCAATCTTCCGGCCCAGAGCATGAACTGTGCGGCCAGGGCGGAATCCTCGGTCAAGATCTCATCCGTTGCAGTGATCACCGGGGCGGCCCTCAATGTTGTTCTGGACCCCATATTCATGTTTGATTGGGGCTTTGGGATGGGCGTGGGAGGCGCGTCCCTTGCCACCACGGTTTCCCAGTTTGTTACATTTTTCATTCTGGGATGGTTCTATATGAGCGGACGCTCTGTTATAAAGATCAAAAAGGAATTTTTCAGGCCCCATTGGAGGCTGATAGAAGCGGTTACTGTGATCGGGATTCCTACGGCTGTGATACAGATCTGCCTTGCGGTCGCCACATCACTGACCAATATAGCCGCCAAGCCCATGGCGGATGCGGATCTGATCATTGCGGCGTACGGCGTGGTCCAGCGGCTGATCCTGATCGGCTGTTATGTGATCATGGGGTTTATGCAGGGATATCAGCCCGTGGCATCATTTTCCTTTGGCGCCAATAAGGAGGAACGGTTCCATGAGTGCGTCCGGTTTGCCCTGCGGGCTTCCCTGGTCCTTACGGTGTTGGTGGCCGGGGTCTACATACTTTTGGCTAGGCCGCTGATCATGCTGTTCAACCAAAATCCGGCGGTCATTGGTTACGGCGCAAAGCTGCTGATTTCCCAGGTGGCGCTCTATCCGGCGTTTGGACTTTGCTACATGATGACCATCACATTTCAGACCATCGGTGCATCCAGGTACGGACTGTTCCTGTCCGTGATAAGGCAGGGATTGTTCTATGTTCCCTTTATCCTGATTCTGCCCCGGGCATTGGGCGTGACGGGCATCTATCTGGCCCAGCCGGCCGCTGACATACTGACTATTCTGGTCTGCCTGTTCTCTGTCAGGCCCATGAAGCGGACCGCATCGGAGAATATGGCGGCTGCGGTGAACGGAACATCACCGGGCGGAAATACACTGGGAGGAAATCCCCCGGGTGGAAACAACCCATACAGAGGAGAAAATACATGAGAAAAACGGTCATAACCATCAGCCGGCAATATGGAAGCGGAGGCGGGGAAATCGGGGAGCAGCTCTCCGGGAACCTGGGCATTCCGCTGTATGATAAACAGCTTTTTATGGAGGCGGCCTGTCAAAGCGGCATCCACCGGGACTTTTTTGAGAATGCCGAAAAGCGGGGGCAGGACCGCTTTTCCTATATGTATGGTTCCGTGACAGCCGGGCATACCACCTTAAGCGACCGGATTTTCCTGGAACAGTCCAAAACCATCCGCAGGCTGGCAGAGGAGTCGCCGTGTATTATCGTGGGGCGGGGAGGCAATAAGATCCTCTGGGATCTTCCAGGGGCGCTTCACGTATTCATCTACGCAAAAGAAGCGTACAGAAAACGCCGTATCGTTGAATTATACGGCGTGCCGGAACCGGACGCGGACCGGCTGATCAGGCAGCTGGACAAAAAGAGAAAGTCCTATCTCCTCAATTATACGGAGCAGGTTTGGGGAGATCCCCGCAATTATCATCTGTGTATTGACAGCGGCTATACGGGGATTGAGAACGGGGGGAAGATCATTCAGGCGTTATATTTGGCGGATGAGAGTACCAAAATGTAAAAATATAGATTGGCTGAAGTCAGGGCGGGAAATCAGAAAAGATGATCCTGCCCTGAAACTTTTTCGCTCAAATAAGAATCTATAGATCAGATAGCAAATTACAAAACGGAGAGGGAAATGACCCATGAGACAGGATTTATATGACAGGATCGTGGACTATATTGTGGAAAACCAGGATAAGTTTTACCGTCTGGCCTACAGTTACGTCCACAACAAGGAGGATGCCCTGGATATTGTCCAGAGCGCGGTCTTAAAAGCGCTGGACCATTATCAGGCGCTGCGGGATGAAAATGCCGTTAGAACATGGTTTTACCGCATTCTTGTCAATGAGAGCATAGGGCTTATCAAACAGCGAAAGCGGGAAACCCTGACAGAGGATGGTATGGATGAGGATGTGCCTTATTACGAAACCGGCTATGATTCGGAGGATGATCTTTATGACCAGCTAAACTGTCTGGAAACGGATGTGCAGACCATTATTAAGCTGCGGTATTTTGAGGAACTGTCCCTGAAGGAAATTGCCTATGTCACTAAATCCAATCTGAATACGGTAAAAACAAAGCTATACCGTGGATTAAAACAGTTAAAGCAGAGTATCCAGGAGGTGGAGGTATGAGCCGGTTAGAAGATGCAAAGAAAAAATATGATAAGACAGAGATTCCAAAGGAACTTTCTAAACGGGTGCAGGCAGCGGTGGAAGAGTCCGGGGCCAGAAAGAGGGAACGGGAAAAAGTGGTGAGGATCCGCAGAAGAAAGGTACTTGCGGGAAAATGCGCCGGAGTGGCTGCCGGGCTGGCAATCGTGTTTACCACAGCTTTGAACACCAATACCGCGTTTGCAGATATGGCGGCCCGGCTTCCGGTGGTTGGAGGCGTTGCGCGGCTTCTCACCTTCCGCTCCTATGAAAAGGATGAGGGGGACTGGAAGATATCGGTGAAGATCCCCAGCGTGGAAATGATCGCTGCCGACACCAACGGGCTGGACGATTCCCTGAATCAGGAGATACACGAACTGTGCATCCGCTATGGGGAGGAGGCGCAGCAGCGGGCAATGGAATACAAGAAAGCATTTATGGAGACAGGGGGAACCGAGGAAGAGTGGGCGGCCCACAACATTGAGATCAATGTGTGGTATGAGATCAAATCCCAGACCGAAGATTACCTTTCCTTTGCAGTCATGGGGACTGAGAGCTGGACTTCTGCTTACAGTGAGGCCAGATATTACTCCATTGATCTGAAGAACGGAAAGCTTGCCACCCTTCAGACGCTTCTGGGAGACGAGTATGTCCGGAAAGCGGATGAGAGCATTCAAACTGCCATGAGGGAACGGCAGGAAACGGAGGGGATCGAATTCCGGGCACAGGATGAGGGGGGATTTTCCGGTATTGATGAGAACACAAAATTTTATGTCAATGAGAAGGGAAATCCGGTCATTGTGTTTGACAAGTATGAGATCGCTCCCGGAGCTTATGGGGCAATGGAGTTTGAGGTGGAAAGGTGAGAATAAGATCATGGAGGTTATGAAATTTATGAAGATCATAAAAATCATGAAAAGGAATATGGTGTGCGGACTTTATATTACAATGGCAGGAATGACAATGACTGCCTGTGGACAGATGACAGGGGCTGAGGTATCGGCAGAGATCCATACCGGGGAACTGCCGCAGGCCGGGGCAGGGGAGGAACATGTGTCAGGCTCAGACATCCGCTCCTACGAAGACAATTTCACTGTTCCAAAGTCCGATGTATCAGATTTTGCAAAAGAGATAAAAGCCGCAGTGGCATCAAAGGACCTGGACACATTAGCGTCCCTGGCCTCCTATCCCCTTTATATTGGATTCAAAGACGGCGGCATTTCCATTGATACCGCGCAGGAGCTGACCGCATTGGGGCGGGACCGTATTTTTACGCCGGAAATGCTGGAGTCAATAGAAGGTGCGGACGAGGAAGGAATGTCACCCAGTATGGCAGGCTTTTCCCTGACAAAAGAAGGGATCCCAAACATAGTATTCGGAGTCAGCGAGGGGAGACTGGCTGTAAAGGGAATTAACTATTGAATGGCTGCTTTTGCTGCGTTTCCCAGCTGACCCATTTAACGTTAACGTTTTTATATGGTTGCTTGAATGCAGTAAAAACGCCCTGGTCTATATCATTGTTTGTGATCATATTCTTTTTTCTTAGGCATTAATAATCCTCCTTGACTGGAGGAATCCACTTACCAAGAGAATCATATCACATTCTGTGTAAGACTGAAATCGTCAATCACGAATTTAGTTGGTGAAACAAGAAGTTAATATTACATTTTAGGAAAAAATTTAAAAAACCTCTTGACTTGGAGTTGACTCCAACACTTATAATGACCATATCACAAGGAGGTAGATCCATGGAAATTCAGGAAAAAGAGGAATTTGAACAAGTCAACATGTTTGGCATCGGAACGCCTAATACTGGGTTTGCCCGCTATTTTACAGGAAACTCGTATTTGAACCCGCTGACAAAACCGGGAGAGTCATCTGTGTTTCTGGCAAATGTGACCTTTGAGCCGGGCTGCCGGAATAACTGGCACATACACCACGCAGATGAGGGCGGCGGCCAGATTCTGGTGTGCACGGCGGGAAGCGGCTGGTACCAGGAGGAGGGAAAGGATGCGGTCAGCCTGGAGCCGGGGACGGTGATCACAATTCCGGCAGAGGTAAAACACTGGCATGGTGCAAAAGCCGACTCCTGGTTCAGCCATATTGCAGTGGAGGTGCCGGGAACCAATACAGGTAATGAATGGTGTGAACCGGTTACTGACCGGGAATATGAAAAATTACCATAAAATATGTTTTTGGAAAGGAAAGGTGATCTATATGAATTCATTTGTTTATGACATCCCTACAAGAGTATACTTTGGCCCAGACCAGTTGGATAATCTGGGCAAAGAAGTATCTGCTTTTGGAAAGAAGGCCCTGTTGTGCTACGGCGGCGGTTCCATTAAGAAAAGCGGTCTCTATGACCGTGTGATGGCACAGTTAAAAGCAGCCGGAATGGAAGTGTTTGAGCTTTCCGGCATTGATCCCAATCCAAGGGTATCCTCCGTAAATGCAGGTGCGGATATCTGTAAAAAAGAAAAGATAGACGTGCTTTTGGCAGTGGGCGGGGGATCAGTCCTTGACTGTACCAAGTACATTGGTGCTGCAGCTTATTATGACGGGGATGGATGGGACATTCTCCTGGATAAGGTGCCGGTGGAACAATGCCTTCCTATTGTAACCGTGCTCACCTTGGCGGCAACCGGTTCTGAGATGGATTCCGGCGGTGTGATCAGCAATCCGGAAACAAAAGACAAGATCGGCCGCATGTTCCCGCCCATGCAGCCAAAGGTATCCTTCTTAGACCCCACGGAGACCTATTCTGTGAGCAAGTATCAGACAGCCTGCGGCTCCTCCGATATATTGTCTCATTTGCTGGAAATCTATTTTGTTCCGGAAGGCGGCAGCATGTATATGCTGGACTGTTTTATGGAAGGTATGATCAAAACAGTGATGAAGTATGCGCCCATTGCAATGGAACAGCCGGATCATTATGAGGCCAGGGCAAACCTGATGTGGACAAGTTCATGGGCGATCAATGGATTTGCCGGAGCATTGCAGAACTGTGAGTGGACCTGCCATCCTATTGAACATGAGCTGTCTGCTATCTATGACATCACCCATGGACTTGGACTGGCGATTGTAACACCGCGCTGGATGAAATATGTCCTGGATGTGACTACGGCCCACCGGTTCTATCAATACGGTGTGAATGTGTTTGGCATTGACCCATCCCTTCCGGAAATGGAGGTAGCCGAAAAGAGTATTGAGATGACAGCGGACTTCCTGTTTGGCAATCTGGGCTTAGCCTCCACATTGACTGAGATCGGCATTGATGACAGCAATTTTGATATTATGGCTGAAAAAGCCTGCGGCGGAGGGATCCTTCAGGGATATAAACCTTTGAACCGTGAGGATATCAGAAAGATACTGACCATGTGCCTGTAAGGAGTATGCCATGACCATAGCAGAGGTTTGTAAAAAGTATGATATAACGGCTGACACATTGCGGTATTATGAGCGGATCGGCCTGATTCCCAGAGTACCCCGGACTTCCGGGGGAATCCGGGACTATGATGAAGAGTCCTGCGGATGGATCGAATTGATGAAATGTATGCGTAAGGCCGGTGTGGAGATTGAAGCCCTGATCGAATACGTGGCCCTGTTTAAACAGGGGGATGAAACCATTGACGCAAGAAAGGGGATCCTGATCGAGCAGCGCAGGCGCCTTGAGGAGCGCATGGCCGACATGCAGAGGTCTTTGGACACATTGAATCTCAAAATCCGGAAATATGAGCAGGGATTGATGAAAAAAGAACAGCTTCTCAAAGAAAAGCATAACGGTAAGAACTGTGAAGCATGAAACACAGCATTTCAGGGCAGAGAGACGAAGAAGGTTAGCAATGTAAGCATTGATTGGTAAAGCGCTTTAGCAATCTATATTAGATAGCCTTCCGCCCCTTGGAAAAATGATCCTGTATATGGATGCATTATTGTATTTATATTGGTAGTTTATGCCCCAATGCTGTTTTTTATCTGCAAGATTACACCTAAACAATTTCTGGACGCGATGCAGGAACCGCTGCTCATTGTTTTTAGTACCACTTCAAATATGGCAGTGCTTCCGTCTAATATGCGGGCTTCCGAGAAATTGGGATTGACACCGTCAGCAGCTTTCTGTTGCCCCTGGGCAACACCATCAATATGGCCGGTGCAGTCATGTACATGGCGGTTGTTTCCAATTTTGTCGCACAGGCATATGGGATAACCCTGACAATGCCCCAACAGATACATATGCATATCTGAATAAAAATGATATTAGCTGAACACTTCGTAAACATCCGAGTGTTCAGCTTTTTTGCGCACCTTTCCACACTCACCATTACTGTCATAGAAGTATCATGAAAAAGTTAAAAATTGTAAAATACCCCTACCTTCCCCGCGGTATCTGTCTGTGTTAGGATAGTAAAAGACATACATTTTAATGTATATATACCAGTTGATGCCGATTGATGACAGGAGGAAGCAATCCATGAAAATCCATGGTGAATTAGAGGATAAGCTATACCGGTTTAGAAATTATTTATTGGAGGAAGAGCGCTCCGGTGCAACCATTGAGAAATACGGAAGAGATGTGCGGGCGTTTCTTTCATGGCTGCCTGACGGTGGGGAAATCTCAAAAGAGGTGGTGATCGGCTATAAACAGGCGATCATAGAGGGATACAAGACCACCAGCGCCAACAGCATGCTGGTGTCGGTGAACCGTTTTTTGGATTTTATCCAAAAAAAGGACTGCCAGGTAAAGCTGTTTAAAATACAGAGAAGCCCGTTCCGCAAAAAGGACAAGGAACTGACAAAAGAAGAGTACAACAGGCTGGCTCTGGCGGCAAAGGCGAAATCCAGCAGCCGTTTGTTCCTGATGATCCAGGCAATCTGCAGCACCGGCATCCGGGTCAGTGAACACCGGTTTATCACAAGGGAGGCATTGGAAAGGGGAAATGTTACCATTTACAACAAAGGCAAGGAGCGGGCGGTCTTTTTGCCAAAGAAGCTGAAAAAAAGCCTGATCCAATACTGCCGCCAGAATGGGATCCATTCAGGGCCTGTTTTTATTACTAAAAATGGGACTCCGGTCAACCGGTGCAATGTATGGGCGGAAATGAAAGCATTGTGCAAAACCGCAAGAGTCAGCCCTGAAAAAGTCTTTCCCCACAATCTGCGCCACCTGTTTGCAGTCACATATTACCGGATGCAGAAGGATATCGTGCATCTGGCCGATATATTAGGACATTCCAATATTGAGTATACCAGGATCTATACATTTACCAGTGAAGAAGAACATGCCCGTGTTTTATCAAGGATGTGCCTTCTAATATAAAAAGACCAGAACATAATATACATTATGTAATGGCCAATAAATGTGTTTTCCTAATCCTGTTTTTATTATGCATCTAAAACCTGTTTTTTTCAATACTTTTCCGGATTCCGGCCTCTTACTTTTCACTATTTTTTCCAAAACACATGAGCAGAGTTGAATTTGGATATGGCGAATGTTCCCCACGAAAGTGTTGCTCTGCTTTCAGTCGGAATTCTATTACATAATGTATATTATGTAATCTCTCATATGAGATGCTTCCTTTAGAAATACCCCATAATATAAATGATCGATCAGCAAAACTAGCGAAAGCTAGTGACGCAAAGCTACAGGGATTTCCCCTTTTAACAGGGATGTCAGCCAGCTGCAGGATTTAGTAAGCCGGCTGACGCATGCAGCATCGGCTTTTTATTTTGCCTGTTTGTCTAATCTGAGTATGTAAATCCAAGGATTCGGGACCGTGGGGCGGATGAGCTGAGCGTTCGGGAGGTACAGAGGAAAATGAAGCATGATAAAAACCAGTTTGTTGTCAATGTATTTACAAATGGGGCTGACCCGGAATGGGAAAGACGGGATACACAAGAGACTGACATGGATTATATAGAGTTTTGCCGGGAGGTATTCCGAATCCGGCAGAAGATGCAGCAAAACATCTCCCCAAAGGAGGAATAGAAATGAGCAAACAAAAGAAATGTTCAATTGGGTCTGTGATAGGCGGGATATTGTGTATGATCTTTATTCCTGTGATCGTTATAAACCTGACATTGATCATCAGTACCTACACAAAGCCGGGCGAGATGCCGGGGGTATTTGGAGTAAAACCGGCCATTGTCCTATCCGGTTCCATGGAGCCGGAGATTCTGACAGGGGATATGATATTTTTACATAAAACAGATCCGGACCTGCTTCAAACAGGGGACGTGATCTGTTATCTGGACTCCGGCCAGGCCATCACCCATAGGATCGTGGCGGTCCGGGAGGGGGAAGACGGTCAGGTGCGGTACATTACACAGGGCGATGGGAACAACACGGCAGACCGGAAAGCTGTGAGAGCGGACCAGGTGCAGGGAATCTGGCGGGGAGGAAAGATTACAGGACTGGGCAATGGGATCATGTTTATGCAGTCCACAACAGGAATGATCTTGTTTATGATATGCCCTCTTTGCCTGTTTATCCTGTGGGACATCTGGAGAAGAAGGGAGCTTGACAGGAAAGAGGCTAAGCATAGGGCTGATCTGGAGGCGGAATTGTACAGCTACAGGGCCAGGGAGAAGATGGGACAGGAAGAAAAAGAGCCTGGATTGTAAGTGAAAAACGAATGCACCGGCTGAATATCACAGGCACAGTGTGATAAAAGCTGTTATATAAGCCAGGAGTAATACCTGGGTGCAGTGCCTCAGACACATGGGAGCCGTGTCTGGGCGGTCATACATGGTTCCCAGTTTGAAATGAAAGAGAGGACAATACATATGAAAGAAAAATCTTATGTAGCGCGTCTTGGTGCATTAGCCTTGGTATTGACTCTGATGACAACCTGTCTGACAGGAGGGACATTGGCAAAGTTTGTAACCGAGGTAGAAGGGACGGCAACGGCAACGGTGGCGGCCTGGAATTTTGAGGCAGCTGGAAACGGAACCGAATTCACCGGAATCGATATGGGAAGAACCGCTTATGAGGGGGACACCATCAAAGATACAGTACTTGCTCCAGGGACAAAAGGATCATTTGATATTGTGCTAGACGGGTCAGGCAGTGAGGTTGGTATTGATTATAGTGTGACGATTACTGCGGCATCAGATGTGGACCTGCCGGATGATCTGATATTCAACGTAGGTGATACAACATATAATCTGGGGGGCGACATAACCGGAACAATTAATTATGCAGATGGAGCTGACGCCATGAAAAAGACCATTACCGTTAACTGGGAATGGGATTATGGCTCCGATGATACCGCGGCACTTAACGATAATGACTATGCCGGTAAGTCCTGGACACTGGATATTAAAGCTACCGGAACCCAGGTGGAACCGACATCCACAACAGCTTAACCACCCCCGCCTCCCTGTGCCGGAGGCAGGGTGTCTTAGCGCATTCAGCCTAAGAGAAAGAACGTGGCAAGCCGCCGCGTTTTTTCTCTTAGACCGAATATCAGCCGTGTCTGCCGGCAGAGGAGAGGGATTATGATCAAAAAACATCCGAACAGTTTTGTTCCTGAAAAGAAGGCAGGGGATCATAAATGGATCCCCGTACTGCTGTTATTTCTGCTTATGCTTTTGTCATCCTGTGCGGCTGGATATATTCTTGGCAGGTCTGCATTTCCGGGATTATCCGGTCAGAGGATTGATACGATACTCCTCACGCCTGACGGAACCGAAGGAGAGTCTGCAATACAGCAGATATTCCATTTGACCGGAAAGATCAATTATACCAATGGCCGGCCCTATGCACGGGGGCGGGTCCAGCTCCACAGTGAGCCCAGGGAAACGGTTACGGATGCGGCTGGAGGTTTTTCATTTTTCCATGTGGAAGGCGGAGAACATCAGGTCCGGATCTTAGACCCGGCAGGCAATGTCTTGGGAGAGCGGAGCATTGACCTTTTTGCGGCTCAGGCGGATTCGGGAGTCAATGTAAGCCTGAAGGAAAGCGGGAAGTACACCATAGAAGTTGCCGTGGATGTCAGGATGCTGGAAGTGGTGATCGAGTTGGATGAAGAGAACAGCACATTGTATATTGATCCGGAGAAACTGACCTACCTGACAGAGGACGGCCGTATAGTGACCCCCACAGGAGAAGCGCATAGAAGGGAGGGGACCCTTGTAACACCCGGAGGTGCGGTGGTCAGCGCAGACGGAACTGTGATTGCGCCGGCAAGCGAAGGTCCTTTGGGCATTGCTCTTCTGACCCCTGAAAATGAAGTGGTTTATCCGGATCAGGATCAATCACTGCCCGATGGGACCAGGATAATGGAAAACGGGAACATCATACTGCCGGGCGGAACGGTCATAGAGAGAAATAATAGTGGCACAGAAATCCTGACCCCGGACGGACAGCGCGGGCAGCCGGGAGCAGGCGGCGTTGTTATATCCGGGGATAATCAGGTGTCTCCCATTGGATCAGGTACAAATGCACAAGGGGATCCGGATGAAAGCATATCAGGAAGCATATATGATGCAGATGGAAACGGGGAAAAGCCGGAAAAAAGGGAAGAACACGGCGAAGGAAACAATGGGGAAATAAATGGAGGCGGCGGAAGTAACGGAGCGGCGAGCGGAGACAGCAGTGGTGGAAATAACGGAAATACCAGCGGAGACAGCGGTGGTGGAAATAACGGAAATACCAATGGAGGAAGCAGCGGAAGTAACGGAGATACCAACGGGGGCAGCGGCGGCGGAAACAGCGGGGACACCAACGGAGATAGCGGAAACAGCGGAAACACCGGTGATCATGAAGATGAAGGACCGATCCCGAATTTTTATGTGAGCTGGACACAGGGCCAGGAGATCCAATTGTTTTCCGGTCCGGCCGGAGATGATCAGACTCTTTTGCCCGGGGCGGAGGGCAGCTATCCTTTTAAACTGGAAAATAAAAATGATTTTAATGTTACATGTAACCTGTCAATTCAGGAAGGAAGTATTCATATTCCCATGCGTTTCCGGATCGTAACCGAAGGGGACAAAAAGCCCCTTACCGGCTGGTGGGATACGCAGAAAGGCAGCGCTGTAAAAAGTGATACCCTGCGCCTGGGTGCAGGTGAGAGCCATTCCTATGTTCTGGAGTGGAAGTGGCCGTATGAGAGCGGAAATGATGGGATCGACACGGCGGCGGGCGAAGCAGGTGAGTCTTATAGGGTCAGGCTTAAAATATCAGCCCAGCAGGAAGCACCTTAATCTGAGGGCGGGAAAGGAGATGTCTGAATGGGATGCATGGGAAAATGTTTACGCACAGCGGTTTTGGCCTCATTGGTTATAGCAGTACTGCTGAACCTTTGCTTCTTTATACGGCCTGAGCTGTTTGGGTGGTCCCGGGCAGTCATTCTTTCCGGCAGTATGGAGCCGTCAATGTCAATCGGTGACCTGGTCATTGTTCATCGTGAGAAGGAATACAGGGTGGGAGACATTGTTGTGTTTGACAGCGGAGGCTTGTCAGTCACTCATCGGATTTTGGAAAAGGCACAGGAAGGATTTGTGACAAAAGGGGATGCCAATAATGTTCCGGACAAGGAACTGCTTTCTGAAAATCATATCATAGGAAGGGTGGCTGTTGTGATTCCTATGGTTGGGAAGGCTGTACTATTTTTGAAAAATCCAGCAGGAATGATGTTGATCATGATGCTTGCCATATGGCTTATTTGGGGGGCGGATGTGGTCAGGATGGTTAAGGGGCCAGGAGGGGATCTATCAGAATGAGAAAACATTTGACAAAATCCAGAATTGTGGGATATGGTTTGCTGCTTGCCGCAGCAGGCATATCTGCCTGGTCTCTGTCCTATGCGCGGTTTACGGCACAGGCGGATGGAACGGCCGCCGCTTCTGTGGCAGCCTGGGGCAACAGCAGCACTGCCATTGATATTCATGTAAACGGGCTGCGCCCTGGTAAAACGAAGGATTACATATTTTCAGTTACGAACATGGAAGATGGAGTGATAAGTGAAGTTGGGCAGGACTATTCCATCGGGGTGGAGACCACCGGTAATCTTCCTTTGGAATTTGCGCTCACCCCTGAGATCAGCAGCCCCGATCATGGCGGAACATTTGCGGAGACCGGAGAAAATGGAAAATTAACTTTAAATAACGGAATGGCGGTTGTAAAGGGCGGTTATCTGCCCCATTCTGTTTCTGTTATTCATACGTATACGCTGGCTGTTACATGGCCGGAGGAACAGACGGGCACTGAATATGCGGATGAGATTGATTTGGTGACACTGACGGTCAGCTCGGAACAGACCATTCCGGTTGAGCAGCAATAGGAGGCGTCTGAGATGAGGAAAATGGGCAGAAATGGGAAAAGAACGGTTCTGATATTGGCCATTGCTTTTATGCTCCTTCTGTTTCTGGCAGGAATAGCGGCTGCACGTTATATGAAAGAGGAGAGTCAAAGCGGTGTTGTAGAGGCACAGACATTTTACTTTGCCAGTGACCTGTTAAATGAAGACGAAGGCCTGGCTGTATATTTTATTGATCCTATGGCGGAATCCTTAACAATCCAGCTCTGTAATTTTGCGGATTCACAGCGAGTAACATCCGCGGATATTACGTATAGAGTGAGTGTGACAGGAGGCACTGTTAACGGCGATACTGCCGTGATAAGCGGGACAATGAATGCAGGTGAAAAGACTCCTGTGCCGCTTGTGGTTACGCCCACAACCAAACCTGAAAACAGTGGGGGACCATTGGAATTAGAAGAAATAAAGGTAGTTGCAGAATCAGAATCGCCTTATAAAAAGACGCTTACAGGCGTATTTAAAAGGCAGCTGGGTAACCAGTATGTGGTGGAGGATGAGGCCGGCCATATTGCAGCGGTGCTGACCATGGTCTGCGGGGATGGTGAAAAAGATATAAGGATCACATTGCCGTCAGGTGTGATACCGGATGAAGCTGACATCCGTATTAAGGATTATAAAGATGATCAATGTACGTTTCGTTCGCCCGGATATGGGATCTATTCATTGGTATTGCTGAAATCAGAGGACGATATAATAGTGTCGGGTCAGGGTTCATTTGCAGATGCCATTGATCTAAGCAGAACGGACGGGTGATGTCCGTGGTCAAATGAGTATAACAGTCATTTTTTTGCAGCGGAGGGAATGAGATGGATAGGAAAAGCCGGAAACATCAATTGAGGAGGCAAAGATACGATGGGCAGCGTATGCTGGCGTTGTGTCTTGCTTTATGTCTTATATTGAGCAATCTGAACTTTGGGTCCATGCTGGCATATGCGACAGAAGGAAATAAAAAATCCTTTGACATTGGCGGTGATGTGAAGGCAGTCCTGAAAGACGGCGTGCTGACCGTTAGAGGATATGGTGATACAAGAGATTTTACCGGAGATACCGCCCCCTTTTCGGAATATGCGGATGAAATCCATGCATTGGTCATTGAGGATGGGATCACCTATATCGGCGATTATTTATTCTATGGATTAGGTGGACTGCAGGGAGAGCTGATACTTCCTGAAAGCATTGTGGGGATCGGTGATTATGCGTTTTCAGGAGAAAGCCTGGACCGGGCACCGGGATTTACTGTGATCCGCAATGAATTTGAGGGAGGAGAGATCACAGAATGGAAAAAGGCAGAGCCGGAAGAAAGTGAACCTGTCCAACCGGCCACCCCATCTCAGACAGAGGAAAAGGACCAGCCGGACCAGAAAGAGTCAGACCCTTCAGCGAAGGAAGAACTGGATCAAACCACGAATAAGGAACCGGATCAGGAAGAACCGGACCGGACCTCAGCGGATAAGCCGGATCAGGAAGAACCGGACCGGACCGCAGCGGATAAGCCGGATCAGGAAGAAACAGACCAGACCACGAAAGGTGAAACTAAAAAAGAGGAATCAAAGAAAGCAGAAACCCGGAAAGAGGAGCCGGACCAGGAGAAAACAGGGCAGGAAGAGCCGGACCAGACAGAGCGGGACCAGACAGAGCCGGACCAGACAGAGCCGGAGAAGCTGTTTTCAGTCACTGCCAGGATAGAAAATTATCAGGTTCCCCGTGTGGGGGAGGGAATGGCGGAAGAAAATCCAGATATTTCAGGGGGAAGCGATTCCTCTGAAGGAAAATCAGACAGCGGCATAGAGAATGTTGATACAAATGGCGGCAGTTCAGACGCTGCCGGAGAAAACGCCGGTACAAGTGATGGTACTCCGGACAACTCCGGGGAAAACACCGATACCGGCAAAGGTAATTCAGACACTGGTGGAGATAATTCCGAAGACAATTCTAAAGACAATTTCGGAGATAATTCTGAAGATAACTCAGAAGACAACACCGAAGATAATTCTGAAGACAACTCCGGCTCATCCGATACCGCCCCGGATTTACCGGGAGATGATTCTTCCCAGAACAGCAGCGGCAAGGAGCAGGATAATGGCTCATCCAAGGACGACAGCTCTGGCAATGAAACCAATTCCACGGCCGGGGATATAACAGGGACATCAGATGATGATACGGTGAATCCTGATACGGGTAACCCTGACAAGGAGGATGGCCAAACCCAGGATTTTCCTTCCGGGATTGAGGCAGGAAAGGAAGATAAAGGGAGTAACACCAAAAAGGATTCCAATACCCATAAGGATAAAGATCCGGATTATGACATTGAATATATTTCACAGCAGAAGATAGAGAATCCGGAAACAATTTTCTATGAGGGACAGACCGGTATGGTCATCTGCTCTCCGGATAATGATACATTTATTGAAGCAGCGGAATGTGCCGGTTATCTGATGGCGGACAGTTATATTACAGTGGCCCTGGATGATGTGGCGGAAATGGAACTTCCGGCCCGTGAAGGTCAGATCTGTCTGCCGGAATGCCCGGAAGAAATAACGTCCCCATGGGATGATAATGCCCTTTTTTCCACAGAGTTTGCCGGGTGGACCTTGGCACCGGGGACAGGACCGGAGGAAGCATTGGCGCCCGGAGCGTATATGGATGTGGGAGAGGACGTTTATCTAAGCCTGTATTCCGCATGGAAGGCCATTGGAACATGCCAACTGGGTGTTAAGGCGGACCGGGAAGGGGAGCGCGCGGTCTACACCTTGATCAATAAGGATACAGAAGAAGCTGTAAAAAGCCTGGACGGATATGCCTTTTTGTATCAGTGGCAATGTTCTGAACAGGATGGGGATATCCGGGAGGATGGGGGATGGGAAGACATCACCGGCGCGGACTCTCCTGTATATGAGCGTCTGGTAGAAGCGGGAGATATCACAAAGCGGTTCCGCTGTGCGGTGACGCCCCTTCAGCTGGCCAGGACTTTTGGAGCAGAGAATCCTGATACACTGTACTCGGAACCTGCAAACGGTGTGGCCGTGCTTGAAACAGTCTATGTGGACCAGACCAATGGAAACGACAGTAATCCAGGCATAGAGAGCGCCCCGGTTAAAACAATTGAGGCGGCTGCTGCAAAATTAAAGCCCGCCGATGAGGGCGGAACTGCGGATAACAACCAGATTATTTTACTCCAAAATTATGACTATGACGCTGTGTCCCATTTTTTAAAGGATGTTCCGGTTCCTGTGACCATTAAAGGAATCACAAAGAATACTAAATTTTTCAGCACCACAGCAACAGCAACAAGTGAGTTCTATCTGTATGAAGATATCGCCTTTGAGTCATTGATCTTGGGGGACATGGGCCATATATACGGCAATGGATATAGTATACTCATTGGAGATGATATTACGTGTAACGGATTGTATTTGTACGGAGCATCAAAAGACGGGACATTGACAGTCAAGCCGGGCAGAATTGAAGTCCGCAGTGGCCGGTTCAACAGGATTATCGGGTATATACGGAGTAAAACATCGTTTGACGCAAATGATAACGAGGCGGTTATCACAGTGGACGGAACCGCAGTTGTCAGCAGTATCGTAGCCGGAAGCGCCAGCGGGGAAATTAAGAATGGAAATGTGAGCGTCAATATTAAAGGAGGAACAGTAGCAAAACTGATCGGCGGATGCCAGGGTTACGATAAAGTGAAAGCCCCCTATAGCGGTAATACAACGATAAATATTTCAGGCGGGTCTGTTACGGATGTCTATGGTGCTGGTTCGGGAAGGAACACAGCGATTCCAACCTATCAGGGAAAACTGGATATTCATGTAACGGGAGGAAATGTCGCAAATATCTATGGTTCCGGTTCCGCCGCATATGTGGTAAGCGGCGGAGAGCCGTCAGTGGTAAATATAGAGGTATCAGGGGGAACTGTGGGAAATATATATGCCGCAGGCATAGGCGGAGATTCGGAGGTGAGCGGCGGCAATGAAGAAAACGGTACCCCGGCATCTGAGTTTGGAAGCTTAACCGGACAAGCGAACATTACCATAGACAATGACGCTGTTATAACAGGCAGTATATATGCAAGCGGTAAAGGCTATATTGACAAAGAGTACGGCAAGGAAAACGCATATCTCAATGGGGAAGCCAATATCACGGTGTGCGGAGGCACGATCCGGGGCAATATCTACGGCGGAGGCCAAGGCGTCAGCAAGACAGGGTATGAAACATGTGCCCGTGTATGTGAGGATACCAAAGTAGCGGTTGAAATAAAGGACGGAGTTGTGGAAGGCTATATCTACGGGGGAGGAAAGACAGCCCAGGTCCGGGGGTCAACAAAAGTAATGATCAATGGGGGAACCGTCAAAGGAAATGTTTACGGAGGCGGGGAGGAAGGACTCACATATGGGAGGACTGCTGTACATATGACCAACGGGACGGTAAACGGCTCCATATATGGAGGGGCTCTGGGAAAGACAGATGACCGCTTTGTTTACGGAGGCTCCACCGTTAATATGGAAGGCGGATGGGTGCGGGGAAATATCTATGGAGGAAGCGAACTGAGTAATGACGGCAAAAGCGGAGTCCAGGACGAGACTTCCGCAGCCGGTCTTGTGTTTGTGAATCTGACAGGCGGTACGGTTACCGGAAAGGTCTTTGGCGGAGGATTTCAGGGGATTGTCAATGGTTCCACTCATGTCCACATTGGATCAGGGGCCGTTGATAAATGTAATTATTATAAATCCCATGCAGACGAAAAGCCGGTTTTGGGTGCATCTGACCTGGTTGTGGGCGGTTCGGTCTATGCGGGAGGAGATTACGGAGGTTACGGCGCTGATCTGGACTATGATACTATAACAGTGAACGGTTTTTCCCATATTTATATTGACGGAACCGGATATGGCTTTAATGGGGCCGGTGCCGGAAAGATGGAGATAGGGGGAGGCGTGTTTGGCAGCGGTGCATCCTGTGATGCAGGTGACGTGCGTCTGGTAACGCTGGATCATTTTGGCACGGCTGCCCCTGACACGGGTCAGCCGGAGCAGGTTAGCGGCGCAGTCACGTCAATACAAAGAGCGGACCAGGTACGTCTGATCCAGTCCCATGTCCGGCTGGCCGGCCAGTCAGATGTTGCCAATTCCAACCAGACGGCCCTTTATTCATTAAACAGGATTGGAGACAAGGGGAATTTCGAGAACCTGGGTAAACTAGGGAACAGCCTGGTTTTAGAAGATGGAAGCACATTGGTATTGGATTCAGCATCCAATGGGGTGGCAAACCTGAAAAGTATGGATCAAACTGAGGATCATGCGGTGACTAGCGATACCCTTGCGGATATTCCCAATACAGTGGTCCTTGCCACAGGAACGGTATTTCGTATTTCCAGCACAGCCCAGGACGGCTCTGAGGAATACGGTGCTGTTACAGGATATTTTTATATGATCGCGGGAGATACGGCAGAGGCATATGCATTTGCCAGAGTAAAGACCTCAGACCTGAATCCATCGGATGGAGGGTTTGTAGTGCCCGGAGAAGATATGGAACTGGGGTACACCAATATAGGAACATTGTACCGCTACTGGAAAGTGGCCGGGGAAAATGCCAGCGCTACACGCCATGTGGTTCTGACTGCCCGGAATTTGGGGGATGCGGGTCAGGGCGAGGATGGATTTGCTGTTGCAGAAGGTACCATCGAGCTTCCTCCCATAGATGATGCGCAGGATTCCAGATATGTTATCAGTGAGATTACGCTGTCGGATAAACTGGCTTTGGTGGATGCAGGGCTGGACCAGGAGACAGGGACATGGATTACATCAGGTGTGGATATTGATGAAACACAGGAAAAAGAGAGGATACAAAACACACCGGCAACCACTTTTGGGTTGATGATGCGGCAGGAGCTGGGAGACGGGGATGTGATGTCCAGAGTCATTTCCGATAAGACGGCGCTTAAGAACGGCAGTAACTCTGTTATTGGAAAGGATTGGGATTACACGGCGCCGGTCCAGGATAGTACAGGTATCCCCAAAATTGAATTTAATCTGACCTATTACAATGACGGCATCCGGGTAAGCCAGAACCTGGGAACTGTGACCGTGGTGGTGGAACGCTATGCGGGAAACAACCTGATGGAAGTGGTAACCTTGAATGTGGAGATCGTCACCAGAGCAAGTGCGCTGTCAGAACAGACCGTTGATCTCTATGCAACAGAGAGCGGAAGCTATACGGGAAGAATGGTGATCCCGGCGGATTCCAGCAGAAGCCTGAGCCTGGCCGGAATAAAGGTACCTGAAAGCGGGATTGCCTTAAAAGCAGTGAAAGCTGATCTGGAAGGTTATGATGTGGCAATTACATTGCAGCCTGTTCAGAGCCAGGGGTGGAATACTGCAAATCTGATGAGTGAACCATATGATCTGTACACATATGACAAATCATTGGGCGCGGTCTTTCTCGGCACCACGGACAGCCGGTATGAGGCGCCAATGGATTTTGTGCTATACAATAATGGCGATTTTACGCCTAAGGACACGGATGAGATTATTTTGACCCTGACGGACGGGGATGGAAATCAGGTGCCTGTCACACTGAATATACATTGGAAGGAATCCATTGTTTCGGCTATCGGGATGGCGCCAGGAAAACAATATAATGGCATGATGGATACCGGACCGGTGGTGATATCCCGGGAGAGTTCTGTTACAGCGGCCTTTACCCTTCAAAATCAGGATTCTGTCATTGGCGCTTCCGGCGTGTGGCTGGAGCTGCAGAATGGAGATGGATCAAAACATGAGCTGCCGGCCGGTACAAAGCTTACACTTCTGAGCGGAAGCCAATGCTATCTCTATACTGTAATGGGAACGGAACAGGACGGGAAAATCCCGCTGAATCATTTTACACAGATGTGGGAGAGCAATAAATTCACAGAAAACGTTGCCTCTAAAACCATTACAGTCATAGTATCATTTGACGGAACAAGCGGCCTGAAACCGGATGAATATAGTCTCAGACTGCGCAATGACACGGGAGCTGACTCCAAAGGAGGGGATTTTACAGTCAATAATTCAATGGCTGCAATAACACTGGGCAGCCAGGGCGGTTTTTCCAGAGGAGAACACAGCATAAGCATATCCGTTTCCGTACAGCAGGATGCACGTCTATCAGACAAAACCGCAGTGGTGCTCTCATCGCAGGCGGGGAAAGAGTTCCCCAAGGGGACCGTATTTATTTACGGAGACAAAAACTACTATCCAATTAATGGAAATGTGTACCTGATCCTGAATGAAAACCAGGACCAAACGGTTATTATGGATACGACCCATACAACGGGTTTATCTTTGGAAGGCAATCGTATGGAGGCTCAACTTTTCGCAGTAGGTATAAATGCCGGTAAAAGCCTTATCAGCAGTACCGGGGTATCCTATGAAGTAAAGGCTGATCCCGTATATAACCTTAGTGTGGAAGCAGACGAAAAAGAGGGACGTGTGGCTGCACCGGGAACAGTTATCCCATTTACGGTATCATATTTAATGGAATACGTGGAACAGCCCACAAAGATTCAGGTTGAGGTCAGGAAAAAAGAAAACGGTACATATATTGGAGTTGAAGGCTGGGAGATAAAGGGCAATACAAAAATCGACCCGGGAGAGAATCAAATGACAGAGGATAATGCTTCTGTTACAATTGCTGTTCCTCAAAATGCACAGGACGGGACCTATCGACTTATCTTTATTTTGGGAGATCAAAGCGCGTTGTATAATATAATCGTGCAAAAATAAAAACAAGAATTTACAATACATTAAAACAACTGCAAAAGAAGGGAACGCGCCGCATAGGATTGGTCCGGTCATGATAATGCTGGCCAAATGACATGAAAATGCCGGCCCGGTGAAACGATATGTATACAGATGACGGGCTATACCGTGTGATTTACGAATATTTTGAATCCAGAATCCTTTTTGCGGTATATAAATGCGGCGAATGTCTGCCGTCTATCCCGGAGACAGGGCGGTTTTTCCATATGAGTCCTGCCGCCGTTCATTCGGCCCTGGAACTGCTGGTGCGAAAGGGCCATATAAAAATGACCGGCAATCAGACAGCGGTGGTTACATATGCGGCCAAATCAGGCGATGTAAAGGAACATGCAGCAAAGTATTTTGCCCTCCGTGAAGAAGGGATCAAAGATATGATCCAATCGGCCCCGCTGCTTATGGGGCCATTGTGGCTGGAGGGACTTAGGAAAGGGACGCAGCAGGACTGGGATAAGATACGGAATGCCCTTGCCTTTCCCTCACTGGGGGTCATATCAGTATTGGTGGAACTTTACAGCCTGACTTTGGGAACGCTGAATAATAAGCTGATCCTGAACCTGTTTTGGGAAGAAATCCGCTATCTGCGTTTCCCATATCTTACGGATAAGCGGCTGGAAAACCAGGAACCGATGAACACGGGGATGTCCAATCATGAGATCATTGAGTTATTGAGGGAGATCTTTTTTGGCTCATACAAAGAATTGATGGATGACCTGTCCCGCTTTATCAGGGAGGAAGGAACTAAATATTTAATTGGCAGCAGCAGGATTCCCTTTCAGTGGAATATTTACCGCCGCAGGCCTCAGATCAAATATTCCCTTGCAGGCCATCTCATCTGGGAAGTGGTAAAAGGGGAATATCAGATTGGCACCTATCTTCCCTCCCTGCCCCAGGTTGCCCAAAAGTATCATGTATCCGTGGCCACGGTACGGCGCACCCTGGAACTTTTGTCACAAATGGGAGTTACCCAGTCATTCCATGGAAAGGGAACCCTGGTGGTTATGAGAACAGCCAAACTGAATTTCGGGATGCCCGGTATCCTGGAAGGAATGAGCCTATATCTGGAAAGCCTTCAGATTTTTGCGCTGACGATACGTGATATTACAATGTATACCATTAAGGAATGTACGGCGGAGGAGCTGAAGCGCCTGACCGGAAAATTTACCCAACTCATTCAGGAAAAAAGAGTGCATCTATGTTTTGAAGCGTATTTTAAATGGATTGATCAGTATTGCCCCCTGGCAACCGTACGTGAATGCTATCATAAGCTGCAAAGACTGCTGACCTGGGGATACCCGGTGATGCTGTATCGGATCAGAAACCAAAACATTCAGGCGAGATATACAGGATTCGCAAAGGAGATAAGCACATTGCTGTGCGAAAACAGGCTGGAAGAGTTTTCGGATGCCTGGAGGCGGATCATGGAGCAGGAGGAACGGGAGGCCCGTAAATTCGTATCCGATGTGAAGCCGAGACCAATATCCCGCTGATAATTTGAATGATCATACCAAAGAAGGACCGTGCGCCATGCGCCGGTCCCTCTTTGCTTGCTGACCGAAATTATACGCCATACAATTCTCCGGTTCTCGCAATACAAAGTTAATGCTACAATATTGCTATGAAAATGCAGCAGAAAAGCGTCAGTTTATAATAGAGAGGGATATCAGCAACATGAATGAACGGTTGGAAAGATCCAGGAGCGCGGCTAAGGGCCAGGGCAGCCCAAGCCGGGGAAAACAGAGCGTGGGCGGAGAATGGAAACCATACACATCTGGGAAACGGAAACGCCGCAGTAGAAAGCGGCAGAGATGCATCAGACGTATGGTACAGGTTTTAGTGATTGCAGCAGTGGTTGTTTATTTGCTATTCAGCCTGAAATATAACAAAGTGTTTCTTCCTAATACCGTGATAGGGGGGATCTCTGTATCAGGGATGGATCTGGAGGAGGTCAAGTCAAAGATCACCGAAGGTATCAGCGGCTATGAACTGGTGGTGGAGGAGAGGGACGGAAAAGAGGAGCGTATCCTGGGCAGGGACATTGATCTTGCACCGGTCTTTGACGGAAGCCTGGAGACAATACTGGAATATCAGAATCCACTGTTATGGGGAATCCGATGCATTAAGGGGGAGGAGTACGGGCAGGATTATATGGTTTCCTTTGATAAAGGGAAGTTTGAACAGGAGGTTCTTAGTCTGGCATGCCTGAAGCCGGAGCAGACCAGGGAACCGGAGGACGCACACTTGGCCTATGTCAGTGGAGAGGGACTTCAGATCATTCCGGAGGAATATGGAAATTGTCCGGATCCTCAGCTGCTTTTGGAAGAGACAGAAAAAGCAGTTGCCGGTTTAAAGCAACGGATCTCACTGGAACAGGCAGGAGTTTATAAAAGCCCGGAAATCCTGGAACATGATCCGGATCTTAAATCCAGGCTGGAGCGCTGGAAACCATATGCGGATACGGTTGTGACCTACCGGTTTGGAAGCCGCAGCGAGGTGTTGGATGGAACTGCCATTATGCGGTGGCTGTCCGATGACGGAAACGGAACAGTGGTGATAGACAGGTCAAAGGCAGAGGCATATGTCCAGGGGCTGGCAAAGAAGTACAATACAGCCTATAAAGCAAAGGAACTCAAGACCGCCTATGGTCCCACGGTGGCCATTACAAAAGGGCATTATGGCTGGATGATCGACCAACAGAAGGAAACAGATGAATTGACAGCAATCATCCTGTCCGGCAAAAGCCGGGAGCGGGAGCCAGTGTATCTTCAGACAGCGGCCAGCCATGACGGCCCTGATTACGGAACCACTTATGTGGAAATGAATCTTACAGCCCAGCATTTATACTATTATAAAGACGGAAGGCTGCTGGTCGAATCTGATTTTGTCTCCGGTAATGAGGCAAAGGGATGGAGCACTCCGGCAGGCGCTTACGATTTGACCTATAAGCAGAGAAATGCAGTTTTGAGAGGAAAGAATTACAATACGCCGGTCACATATTGGATGCCGTTTAACGGGAATATAGGAATGCATGACGGTTACTGGCGTTCCAGCTTTGGGGGGACGATCTATAAGAAAAATGGATCCCACGGCTGTATCAATCTTCCTCCGGCTGTTGCAAAAACCATATTTGAGAACATTGAAGCCGGGATCCCGGTGCTCTGCTATTACCTGGAAGGGACAGAGGAGGAAAAGACAACCAATATATCCTCCGGAAAAACATCCCCATCCGGCCAAAAAGAAGACACAAAGCCCACATCGGCGGATATGCCGACAGCCCAGGACGTTCAGATGCAGACAGGGGAAGGGACAGGGAAGGGACTGGGGGATGAGACTGGGAAGGGACTGGGGAATGAGACTAGTAATGAGGCAGAGAATGAGGCAGAGAATGGGGCAGTAGATGGGGCAGGAAATGAGGCGGGGAATGAGTCAGTGGAAAATGGGACCCCACAATCAAATTCCCAGCCTTCAATCGAACCTGGCATAGGTCCGGGTATGGAATCCGGGCCGGATATAACCCCTGGTTCGGGTGTGGATGCCAGGATTGTTCCCGGTACCGGCAGCAAAATTGGGCCTGGCGGTGACGGTGAAGCAGCCATGGCAGGACCGGAAAACATAGGACCGGGGGCGGAAGAGAATACCGTCAGGACAGTGGCCCCCGGGCAGTAAAGCCAGGATTTGCTGCTGATATGTAAGGGATTGTTCTTTAGTTATATAAATACAGCATGATCCGGACCAAAATGCTGCAGGATAACCATGGGTTCCGCCAGGCCGTTGTTTGCAATCCGTACACCGTTATTGGCCCGCCGCCTGCTTACAAAGTATTCATCGGCTGTTTTGCTGCCGACTCTCATCATGTTTACAGCTTCGGCTTGATATGGGCCAAATGTTCCGTATCCCTGAATGATGATACAGCCATAGGCAGCCTGGTCTTTTAACAGTACCTCATGGCCGGGGAGGACGGTTACTTCCTTTGCGGTTATGTATTCATTTCCATAGCATATCCACTTTTCAATCAGGCCGTCCTGCTCATGGGGCAGTTCTACGGACGGTCTGAAATATTTCAAGTACCTGATGCAGTTCCAAAGTGACATACTGGACACGCCGGTCCTTGTGCCCCAGGTGGAAGAACTGTCCGGCATGGGAGCTGCCTATGCTGCCGGATTCGGGCTTGGCATATATGGACAGGAAGTATTTGGCTGCCTGAAATATGATCGGTATGATGTGAAAATGGATGATCAGATGAGAGAAAAGATGCATCATGGCTGGCAGGAGGCTGTGGGCAGGTTGGTGTCGCGGTAAGGTAAGAGTAAATACTTTATAATTAAACAGTGAAGAATGACAGAGACGGTCATCCGTAACAGGAGGATCGTCTCCTTTAGATTTATCACAACATCAAGATATCACACCGAGACAGAATGCCGGATCAGGTAACGTTCAATTTCCATGTTTTCTTTTATGAGGAAATCCTTCAGCATTCTGACAAAGGTGGACATGTGAAGCAGGGGCTGCGCATCACGGTGGGTTATGATCTCCACGTTGAGCTTGTGATTTAAGTTCTTAATAGGAAATACATGCATTTTCATTTCGTTGGGCAGCATCCGGTTCATCTGGATCAGACGGATCAGATGAAAACAGGGGGTGATGGTTGCGTAAAGCCCGGTCTGGCATAACTCAATGAGTATATCAAAATTACTGGCTGAAATAGGAATCTTTAATTCGATATCATATTTCATCAGGAACTGACTGATGGCATAGGTAGTGGTGCTGGTATTATGGCCCTGAACAAACGGAACCTCTTTAAAAAGGCTTAAGTCAGCGCCTTTTGGAAATTCCGCCATTCGGATTTCATATGTATCGGGAAAGTAAGTGCGGAGCAGGGTATCTGATATGACCAGATACAGGGAATCTTCGCATACACCGGCTCTGTTGAACATTACATGCTGGCTTGTGTCCACACCCAGGAAGATATCCAATTTGTTGTTGATAAGCTGGAGCTCCAGACGCTTTGTATCATTAAGCTGTACCTGCACGTCTACATTGGGAAAGTCCTTTTGAAACTGCGGAATAAGCTTTGGTATAATGATTCCGCCCCTGGTGGAACTGACGCCAAAATTGATCGTGCCCCGTACCCCTTCGCTGATGTCGCACAGTTCATTGATCATGCTGTCCTCCAGCGCCTGCATCCTTGAAAGGTATCTTAACATGGCATGGCCTTCCGGGGTCAGCTGCAGCCTTGGTTTTCTTTGGAAAAGTGTTACATGATACATCTCTTCCAGGCGTTTGATATGATCACTCAGGCACTGCTGGGTCACAAAAGCGCGTTCCGCAGCCCTGGAAAAATTCAGTTCCTCCGCTGCCAGCAGAAACATCTTAAATCCATTTGTCATGACGATTTCCCCCTTCTGATAACCAGAATAGCATATTAAGATAGAGTACACAAGAAATATCTTGTGTACTAGTGTCTATTTAACTGTTTTTCATTTATAAATGAATGAAATATAATAAATATGTAAATAAAACAGCGCTGTACAATAGATAATATGGTCAGTTTTGATAAGTAGAGGAGAGGAATAATGGAAAAATGGAAATGTTCACGTGTAGATGATCCCCAAGAAGCATATTATGTAGGTCTTATGAATTCTTGTGGTTATCGAACGGAGGACCTGCGTAAACCGATCATTGGGATTGTCAATTCCTATACAGATGTGAATCCGGGCCACAAGCCGTTGGGGGAACTTGTTAAATATGTAAAAGAAGGTATTTGGTGCGCAGGCGGTGCCCCGGCTGAGTTTAATGTTCCGGCTCCCTGTGACGGGATGTCCCATGGGGAAGGAATGCATTACATATTGCCTCAAAGGGAGTTGATAGCCGGTTCCGTAGAGGCGATGGTCAATGCAAATTCCTTTGACGGCCTGGTGTTTTTGTGCTCATGTGATAAGATCGTCCCAGGTATGCTGATGGCTGCCGCTTCCCTGAATAAACCCTGTATGTTCCTTACCGCCGGCTCCATGCTGCCTTACGAGGGGGAGGAGAGGACATACGTAACCCCTGATCTGAAGGAGTCCATCGGTGAGAGAAATGTGGGTTCCATATCAGAGGATACATTTACTGTACTGAAGGAAAATATATGTTTTTCCTGCGGGACCTGTTCCATGTATGGAACCGCCAATACAATGGGGGTATTTTCAGAAGTCATTGGTCTGTCACCCATGGATTCCACCACAATGCTGTACTGTTCTGCGGCAAAATATAAACAGGCCAGGGATGTGGGGGAACGGATCGTGGCATTGACAAAAGAAGGAGTGACATTTTCCCACATTGTAACGGAGAATTCCCTGATCAATGGTCTGCGCCATATATCGGCAACCGGCGGTTCCAGCAATGCGCAGCTTCATGTGTGTGCAATTGCCAAAACCATGGATCTGAACCTGGATATGAAACGGTTTGATGAGATACAAAAGGATGTGCCGTGTATAGCAAAGTTTAAGCCTTCATCCCAATATAGCATTTACGATTATTATAAAGCCGGCGGTGTGGGGGCAACCTTAAAGAGTATAAAGGATTACCTGAATTTAGACGAAAAGCTTGCCACGGGAGGTACTTTAAAAGAGTATCTGGATAAATTCAACAGGAAGGTGGATAAAGCGATCATTCACGATGCTGATGATCCGCTGTATCCTGATGGATGCTTTGCCGTCCTTACAGGAAACCTTGCTCCTAAAGGATGTGTGGTAAAGAAAAGCGGTGTGGAGCCGTCCATGTTCTTTCACAGGGGACCGGCGGTATGCTTTGATTCAGAGGAGGATCTAAGGGATTATATGGTCCATAAGACCATCCGGCCGGGGAGCGTTCTTGTGATCCGCTACGAGGGCCCTAAAGGCGGGCCGGGAATGCGGGAACTTTCCATACCGGCGGCCATGCTGGTGGGAATGGGGCTTCACACATCAGTGGCAATGATAACGGATGGAAGATTTTCCGGTGCGACCAGGGGGCCGTGTGTGGGCCACATCACACCGGAGGCATGGGAAGGAGGCCCCATTGCTGCAGTTGAAGACGGGGATATCATAACCATTGACCTGGATAACAGATCCATCAATGTGGAGCTTACACAGGAAGAGATCAGTGACCGGCTTAAGCGTGTAAGGAGGCCGGATCATCCGGCAAAAGGGGTTGTAAAGGCATTCCGCTCCATGGTTTCAGGAGCGGATGAAGGAGCGGTATGGTTATATAGGGAAAAATAAAATAATGGGAGGGGTTTACCGTGCAAACAATAATAGTATTTTTATTAGGGCTGGCAGTTATGCTGTTTCTGATGATCAAGACCAAACTTGGTCCGTTTATGAGCATGCTGTTAGGGGGCCTGATCATTGGTATGGGCTGTGGTGTCGGGTCATCAGAAACGATCAATGCGTTGACAGGAGGTTTTGGAAATACATGTAAAAGCATAGGTCTTGTCATCATATTTGGGACCATCCTTGGGACCTATCTGGAGAAATCCAATTCATGCCAGAGGATTGCGACCTCACTTCTAAAGGTTACAGGTGAAAAGAACGCCAGCGTTGCACTGGCAGCAACAGGATATCTTGTATCAATTCCTGTATTCTCAGATGTTGCACTTATTATGCTGTCGCCAATCATCAAGGCAGTTTCAAAAAAGACTGGGAAGGTGCTCTGTGTCTTTGCCACACTGACAGCCTGTGCCCTTTTATGTACCAATGCTTATGTTGCCCCAACGCCTGCGCCCCTGGCTGTGGCAGCGGTCATCGGACTGGATGTGGGGACATCCATTGCATACGGTTTGGTGGTAGCTGCAATATCCACAGTAACAGCCGGATTGTTCTGCATGCTGTTTTTGGATAAGAAGCCTGCCGGCTATTTTACCAGCACAGATGACACGGGTAAGAAGGAGGCGGTGGCAGCCAGTGTGGAAGAATCACAGATGCCGTCATTTATAGAGGCGATTCTGCCAATCCTGATTCCGATCGTCTTGATCGTAGTAAATTCAATCTGCGGGATGGCTTTGGCGAAGGAATCACCGGTGCTTGCCTTTACCGGTTTTGTAGGGGATAAGAATATCGCACTAGTGATCGGCATTATCTCAGCGATCCTTCTCCTGAAGAAAAAACTTCCTGAAGGAGAGACCTTTGGAGCAATTGGGGACGCGCTAAAAACAGCCGGCCCAGTTATCTTCATCACGGCAGCCGGCGGTGCATTGGCAAAGGTGGTGGATGCCACAGGGGCGGGACAGATGTTCGCAGATGCGCTGGCGGCAAGCTTTTTACCAGTGATCCTGATTCCGTTTCTGATCACTGCATTGTCTAAATTTGCCCAGGGTTCTGGTTCGGTAGCAGCCCTGCTGGGCGCTTCCCTCTCCATTCCTTTGATCGAAGCAGGGCTTATGAGCCCGATCGCAGCATTTATATCGATCTCAGCCGGTTCTCATTGCGGCTCCCATGTGAATAACAGCTTTTTCTGGGTGTTTGCTGAATTCTTTGGCTATGATACAAAGACAACCCTTAAGACCCTTTGCGTTGCCCAGAACGTGGTGCTGGCAGGTACCGGACTGCTTTGTGCCTGGGTGATCAGTGTGATTTAAAACTTGATGGAGGTAAAAAAGATGAGTAATTTTCAATTTAAGGGAGTGATCCCGCCGATGGTTACACCTTTTAAGGAAAATGGGGATGTGGACTATGATGCATTTGTACACAATATTGAAAAATGGAACAATACGGGGTTAACCGGTTATCTGGTATTAGGCTCCAACAGTGAAACCTGTTATTTAAACAGGCAGGAGAAGGAAGAACTGATACGGCTGACAGTAGAACATGCAGCAGACGATAAATTTGTTATGGCAGGGACCGGACTGGAATCCATACGCCAGACGATTGAACTTACTAACCGTGCAGCCAGCCTGGGGGCGAAGAGTGCTCTGATCCTTACCCCCTGCTTTTTCGGAAGCAGTATGGACAGCAATGCACTGATCGATTATTTTACCCAGGTGGCGGACCACGTGGATATCCCTGTACTGTTGTACAATGTTCCTAAGTTTACACACGTAAATATTGAGGCGGATGCGGTACAGAAACTTGCATCTCATCCCAACATTCTTGGAATGAAGGACAGTTCGGGAAATGTACTTCAGCTGGCTGCTTATAAAAGAGTGACACCGGATTCATTTAACGTAATGGTGGGCACTGCCGGCGCATGGTATCCGGCATTGACTCTGGGAATAAAGGCAGGTGTCCACGCGTTGGCCAATTGCTGCCCGGACGAATGTGTTAAGATCCAGGAACTGTTTGACGGGGGAGACTGGGAAGGGGCCAGGGATCTCTATCAGAGGATGTTCCCGGTCAACGGCGCGGTGACAGGTACATATGGCATTGCCGGACTTAAATATGGCTGTGACCTGATGGGATATAAGGGAGGTCATGTAAGAAGCCCTCTCCAGTCCTTAACAGATGAAAAGAAGACAGCACTGAGGAATATCTTTGAATCAGCGGGGCTGCTGTAGAGATGGGCCGGAAGCATCGTTGGCCTTCCCGGGGCGGGAAGCAGTATGTTTTACAATGTCCTCAAGGATTGAGATCATAAGGTATAGAAAAATGCACAAAAGTATACACCTCAATTTATTGAGAACTAACAAATTGAATTTATTTCTTAATCTTATCTTGACGAAACTCCAGAATGTGCTATGATGATTATACAACTGAAATATCACAGGCAGGAGAGCAGACGGGAGAACAGGCGGTATGGAGCGGGATAAGAGACAGCAGGCGTATACGACAATTAAACAGAAGATTATCAGCGGCGAACTTCCGCCGGCAACGGATCTTTCAGAGGAGAAGCTGATACAGGAACTGGGAATCAGCAGGACTCCCATCCGTGAGGCGCTGCAAAAGTTAAACGAACAGGGATTTATAAGTATCTATCCAAGGAAAGGTACGATCGTAAGCGATATTACATTGGACATGATTAATTGGACATATGAGGCAAGGAAGCTGAATGAACCATTTATAACAAAGAATGCTTGCGGACGTCTCTCCATTGACTGGCTTTTGAAAATGAAGCGCGCATTTGAAGCAATATATGAGGAAGCTGATGCAAACACAGAGGAGACGCGGAAAGCCTATATTGAACTGGACAGGGAACTGCATGACACCATATTAGAGACTTGCACCAATATGTTCCTGAAGAATTTTATGAAGATTATTAACGACCATAGCCACAGGTTCCGTATCAAAACCGGTGGGGTCAACATGCAGTATAAATCAGCAGTGGAGGAACATCTCTGTATTCTGGACGCTCTGATTGAGGGAGATGCGGAGAAGGTAGAAGCTGCTGCGAAGGAGCATGTGTTAAAGGCAACAAAAACTGCATATCAGTATATTTAAGATGTTACAAGTATGGTTGTGGTTATGAAGAACAGGGGATGGTTTTTCATAACCGCCATATTGTAACATTAAATTAAAGAAAATCTGATATTTCAGTTATATAATAAGTTATATAATAACAAAAATATAAGGAGGAGAAACGGATGGGAGAGACAAAGAAACTGATCAAGATTAATGAAAGGGATAATGTGGAAATTGCAATACAGGTGTTGAAAGCAGGAGAGGAGGTAGGTATAGATGGTGCGCCCTGTACTGTATTAGAGGAGATCCCAAGAGGACATAAGATCGCACTGAAAGACCTTGAAAAGGGGGAACGCATTATAAAGTACGGCAATCCCATCGGATATGCAACGACTGCGATCAGAAAAGGCCAGTGGGTCCATTCTCATAACATGAAAACAGGATTGGATGGCGTGCTGAACTATACATATAACCCGCAAAGAGAGGATCCGGCCGCTGTTGAGGGTGTGAGGGATCATTTTCCCGGTTACCGCAGAAAGGACGGGACAGTGGGAATCAGAAACGAAATATGGGTAATTCCTACGGTTTCCTGTGTTAACCATGCTGTGGAGCAGATTGCCAAAAAGGCCAACGAACTGTATGGAAGCCTGTGTGACGGCATCTATGCCCTTCCCCATAATGCCGGATGCTCTCAATTGGGCGATGACCACGAAACCATGCAGCATATTCTTGCCAGTATTGTGAAACATCCCAACGCCGGAGGGGTACTGTTAGTAAGCCTTGGATGTGAAAACAATAATTTTGGCGAATTTCGTCCGGTCCTCGGGGATGTTGATGTGAGCAGAATCAAATTTATGATCGCACAAGAAGTTGAGGATGAAGTGGAAGAGGGCGTTGCCCTGATCGGAGAAATTGCGAAGGTTGTTTCACAGGATAAACGAGTTGAGGTACCGGTTTCGGAACTGAAGATTGGTTTTAAATGCGGCGGTTCTGATTCCTTGTCCGGTGTGACGGCTAACCCTCTATGTGGTATGATAACAGACAGAGTGACTGCGTTTGGAGGGACCGCTATCCTGACAGAAGTTCCGGAGATGTTTGGAGCAGAGCATATTTTAATGAACCGCGCGGACAGTGAAGAGTCATTTCATAAAGTGGTGGATCTGATCAATTCATTTAAACAATATTTTATTGATTATGATCAGCCCATCTATGAAAATCCGGCTCCCGGCAATAAAGCCGGGGGAATTACCACTCTGGAAGAAAAATCGCTGGGCTGTGTGCAAAAAGGCGGTCATGCGATTGTAACAGATACTCTGGATTATGGACAGCGTGCCGTTAAGACTGGGCTGAACCTTATGAACGGTCCGGGAAATGACAGTGTTTCCATCACCAATCTCCTGGCTTCTGGTGCACAGATCATTCTGTTTACAACAGGACGCGGGAATCCGCTGGGAACTGCGATTCCTTCGGTCAAGCTGTCAACCAATACACAGCTGTATGAACATAAGAGACACTGGATCGATTTTAATGCAGGAACTTTAATTCAGGATGAATCAATGGAAGAGATGTGTGACCGCTTGTGGAATCTGCTGCTGGATATTGCCTCGGGGAAAATGCAGGCGCGGAATGAGATAAACGGATACCGTGATATTATGATATTTAAAAATGGGGTTTTATTGTAAAAACAGAACAATGGATTAAAAATGGAGGGATAAATTATGATAATGAAGCTGTTCAAGAAAATACCTGCTGGGATGATGATGGTTCCATTGCTTTTAGGCGCTGTTTTAAATACATTTTTTCCCCAGCTGTTACAGATCGGCTCACTGACAACCGCGGCATTTTCAAATGCAGGCGCCGCAACCGCAATGGGGCTGCAGCTGTTCTGCCTGGGAAGCAGGCTGCAGATCAAAGATATGCCTAAAGTACTGAAGCGGGGAGGGCTTCTGCTGTTTTCAAAGTTTGCCATTGGCGCTGCCCTTGGCATTGCAGTTGGTAAGATATTCGGGATGGCAGGTATTTTTGGCCTTACGACATTGTCCATTATCTCGGCAGTGACAAATAGTAACGGCTCCATTTATCTGTCTCTGATGAAGGAGTATGGGGACGAAGCAGATGCAGCTGCCATGGCATTACTGGCCCTTAATGACGGCCCGTTTTTCACCATGGTCGCTCTGGGGGCGTCCGGTATGGCCAATATACCGGTTGTCGCATTAGTTGCAACTGTTATACCGATTTTGCTGGGAATGATATTAGGCAACCTGGATAAAGAATTTCAGAAATTTGTGGATCCGGCCTGCGATATCCTGATGCCGTTTGTAGGCCTGACCTTGGGAGCCGGAATCAATCTTACAAACGTGATAAAGGGCGGACCCCAAGGAATTATTCTCGGACTTGCCACAATCTTTATCGGAGGCCCGTTTATTGTGCTGTGTGACCGCCTGATCGGCAAACGTCCCGGTTATGCTGCATGGGGTGTGGCAACAACGGCAGGAAATGCAGTGGCAGTTCCCGCGGCCGTTGCTCTGATCGATGCAAGCTGGGCACCGTACGTAGGCGTTGCCACAACCCAGGTAGCTGCCGCTACTGTGTTTACTGCTGTATTGGTGCCATTTATAACCGGATGGTGGGCTAAGAAAGCCGGATGCCCCCAGGCACCGCTGGAGGGACAAGATTTCAGCAGGGAGTTAGTATTGTCCGGGAAAAGCCGTATTGCTGTTACTGGGGAAACATCAAGATAGAAAGAGGAAATAGGATGGATCAATATCTGATTACTGTAGACGGAGGAACCACAAATACCAGGGCTGTTTTATGGAATAAGGCTGCAACCCCTCTTTACACTGTTAAATCAGCAATTGGAGTAAAAAACAGTGCAGAGGATGGAAATAATGGCTGTTTGAAGCTGGCGGTGAAACATCTGATTCAGGAACTGCTGGAGGGCCGCAAGATTACATATAAAGATGTATCTGCAATCTATGCCTGCGGTATGCTGACTTCCAACGTGGGATTATATGAGGTGAACCATCTGACGGCTCCGGCCGGAATGAAGGATTTTGCAGATCATGTGGAAACCGTTATATTGGATGAAGTATGTGAAAAACCGATCTGTATGATTCCAGGGTTGAAAAATATAGATGGAAGAATTGCGCCGGATGATGTGGAACGAATGGATATTATGAGAGGAGAGGAGACAGAAACACTGGCTCTGTTGAATTTGTATCCGCAGGAAGATGGGGCGATCTACGTGCTTCCAGGCTCACACACAAAGTTTGTTGCAGTAAATGGACAGGGGCAGATGACCGGATGTCTGACTTCACTGGCCGGAGAAATGATAGAGGCCCTGACGAAGCATACGGTACTGGCTGATGCAGTGGACCGGCAATTTTCACCGGTTGAGTTTAATATGGAAATGCTACTGGCCGGATGCCGCAGCACCTGGAATACCGGTCTGACCCGCACCGCATTTCTGGCAAGAATCGTAAACCAGTTTGTCAGCAAAAATCCATCTGACAGTGCCGGTTTTCTGCTGGGAGCTGTATTGGCCGAAGATATTACGGCGGTAAAAGCAAGCCGGGCTTTACACGTAAATAGCAGGATGAAGGTGATCATTGCCGGGAAGGAACCGCTTCAAAGCGCAATGAAGGAAATTTTTGCAGAAGATGGAAGTTTCAAAGATGTATATGTTTATACAGATAAAAACAAGAGGCCGCTGTCCGGCTATGGTGCGTATCTCATAGCAAAAAAACGCGGTGATATTTAGAACAGGAGGGAGAAAGGATGAAGGCAACCTTACAGGAAATTCAGAATGGAAAGATTATTGCGATCATAAGGGAGGTTCCGTCAGAGGTAATCGTTGATGTGGCCAAAGCCCTTGTTGCAGGCGGCATCCGTATGATGGAGATAACGTTTGATCAAAAAAGCCGGGAGGGGATCCAAAACACACTTGAGTCCATGAACCTGCTGGATGCAGAGATGCATGATGAGATTTATCTGGGGGCGGGAACCGTACTTACAACCGAACAGGTTGAGTTGGCATATGAGCACGGGGCCGGGTACATTATTTCTACCAATGTGGATCTGGATGTCATCAAAAGGACGAAGGAGCTGGGGATGATTTCCATGCCGGGAGCTTTGACGCCGACAGAGACTGTGACCGCCTTTAGGGGAGGTGCAGATATTGTAAAGCTGTTTCCGGCCGGTGTTTGGGGAGTCGATTATATCAAGGCGGTCAGGGCTCCATTAAGCCATATTCCAGTATCGGCGGTGGGCGGTGTTAACGCGGCCAATATTGCATCCTTTTTCCGGGCCGGAGTGTGCTGTGTCGGAGTAGGCAACAATCTGGTCAGCAGGAGCTGCGCAGTGAATAAGGAGTTTGAAGCTATAACAAGAACCGCGTGGGAGATGAGAACACAGCTGGCGTGAGAAAAGCTGGTGACAGAGAGAAAGGGTCCATGTCTGCGATATTACAATCCTGGCCCCCATACCGATCCCATCTCACGATATACTTTGTATCGGAGAAAACTATCTGGCCCATGTAGAGGAGGTGAAAAAGAACTTTGATGACTATAGTCTTGTGAGGCAGTCCGATCCCATTTGTTTTTCAAAAAGAGCCTGCATCATATTGGGAAATGGTGAAGCGATCACCGGCAGATTTGATCTGGATGAGAAGCTGGATTATGAAGCCGAGCTGGCAGTTGTCATTGAAAAAAACGGAAAAGATATAAGGCGGGAGGACGCGGAAGATTATATTTTTGGATATTCGGTATTTAATGATGTCTCGTCCAGGAAAATGCAAAAACGGCATACCCAATGGTTTATGGGGAAGAGTCTTGATACATATTCTGCCATGGGCCCGGTGATCGTCACAAGGGATGAATTTACATTTCCGCCGGAGTTAGAAGTGATATGCCGGGTAAATGGAGAGGAGAGACAAAGATCAAATACCAGGCTGATGCTGACAGATATTCCGTCCATGATACAGGATTTATCAGCTGGGATGACATTGGTACCTGGTGATATTATCGCATCAGGCACTCCGTCCGGCGTTGCTGTAGGAATGACCCCCAGCGTGTTTTTGAAAAAGGGGGATGTGGTAGAATGTGAGATACCTGAAATCGGAATACTAAGTAATTCGGTTCAATAAAAAGAGGAAGAAGGCAGGCATCTGCCCTGACAGAACAGTCCCTCACGCGGATTAAATCCGTGGGGGACTGTTTGTTTGTGTCACAGTAAAAAGGCCCCCTTGCGATGCAGGGGGAGGGAAGATCTTGAGTAACTCCCATGCTGGAAGAAATGTAGGTCCGTACAAATTTAAAGTATAAATATGGGAACTGTTATTTCTGGTATCGAGGCTAAGACGGTGGTTTTGACATTGCGGAAAAATACTATGAGTTACTAAAAAACTTTACCATCATACGGAAGAGTCTTGTTATTGATTATTATAGTGATGGAGGTTATGATGTATCTATCAAAAACGTATATGCATATACAGGATTTGTGAAAGGAAGTGTACGATGTTACTAAAAGAATTGCGGGAAGAGGTTGTAAAAACCGGACTGCGGATCGCTAAAAGCGGGTTGGTACAGTCAACCCAGGGAAATATATCCATTGTTGACAGAAATCTTGGTTTAATGGCTATTACTCCAAGCGGTATGAATTATGATGAAATAAGGGCCGAGGATGTCGTTGTGACAGACCTGTTTGGCAATATAGAGGAAGGGGAACGCAATCCATCCACGGAACTGCCTGTGCATGCTTATATTTTGAGGGAGCGGGATGATATCAATGCAATTGTACATACCCATTCTCCCTATGCAACAGCCATGACCCTGGTCAACCAGGAGATTCCACCGGTTATGATCCAGTTAGGCGAGGCAGTCGGGGGAAATGTGCCAATTGCACCATATACAACAGGCGGACAGGAAAAATTGGGAATTGTAGCTTTGGATACAATGAAGGAAAAAAATGCAGTACTCTTAAAGAACCATGGGGTCATTGCTGTTGGTCCCACATTAAAGCGGGCATTGTTTGTAGCCGAGATGGTGGAGGATACGGCGAAGGTATACTGGATCGCAAAGTGCATGAATCTGGGCGAACCGGAAACACTTTCAGCGGAAGCGGCAGCAGGTGTGCTGGAGCGGTATAAGGTGAGGTACGGACAAAAGGGCGACTGATTTAGATAGTCATTCTGAAAATGGGGGAAGGGAATGAAACACAGGGCTGTAGAGATTCTAATGGATATCATGCGCAGCGCGGATGGAAAAGTTTTCACAGGACAGCTGATGGAGATGTATCAGATTGGCGACAGGACTTTACGCAACGATCTGAAACAGATCAATGAATACCTCATCTCCCTGGGACAGTCCCCGCTGCGGATTATGGCTGAGGGGAAAATCCTGCTTCCCCCTAAGGCGGACAGGATGTTTATGTTGGAGTCCCTGGGGGATCAGGCTCTTAAGGTGTATACCATGTTGCCCCGTGAGCGGGAGATGATCCAATTCATCTTTCTTTTAAATGCCGGGAACTATGTCACCATGGGTGAAATTGCCGCAAAGATGGATATCAGCCAGGTCACTGCCATTAATGACATATCCAGGCTGAGGGACCAGTTTCTGACCCAAGGGATACAGATAAAATCCAGTCCGGGCAGAGGGATATGCCTGATATATACGGAACGGTCCGTAAGGCACGTGCTGATCAGCCTGATGACAAGGATATTCGAGCAGTTTGACGGAAATTATAATGTGTTTCAAAATATTGTATTAGGCCAGTTGGATTTTTCATATCCTTTGGATTGGTTCTGGACAAAGGTGAACTATTATGAAAGGCAATCAAAGCTTAATTTATCTGAGGATGACTTAAAGATCATCACACTGTATTTTTTCGTTGCAATGAACCGATGCCTTAAGGATTTTTATATAACGGAAGCGGAAGTGGAGACGGAAACAGAACTGGATGACTGGAAACTTAAAAATCTATACAGAAGCATTGCAAAAGAATGCAGTATTGAAATAAGGCAGGAGGAACTTGCGGTACTTCACAATGACGCCAGGCTTTTTCAGGTATGTGCACCCTGTGAAGAGAACCCATATGAATACCAGAAGATCAAGACACGAGTGATTGATTTCCTTGGCAGTATATCCAAACAGTTGGGGGTAAACCTGTACTCGGATGAGGTTCTGTTGGAACTGCTGATCCAGTATTTTGTGAATGAAAGGAAAATGAATGAAAAACTGGATGACCAGCTGATTCTGCAAATGAGAGAGGATTACTTCCAAATTTACCAGGCGGTGTCAGAAACCCTGGATCTGCTTACAGACGATATACGGTATGATGATCTTGAGGAGATTACCTATATTGTAATGTATCTGGCAGCTGCCATAGAACGGATTGGCCTGTCGGAAAAAAAGCTGAATATTCTGATTGCCTGTCCGGGTGGTGTAGCGGTTGGCCAGCTTCTGGCCTCCAGGGTCAGACGGGTATTTAATTTTCATATAGTGGGCATCTGTTCGGCAGGCAGCCTTTATTATGATGAAAGGATGAAGGAGGCTGATTTTGTGATATCGGCCATTAACATAGCCAGAACGGATAAACCCGTGGTGGTAGTGGACCCCATGTTGAGCCGGGAGGACATAATCAATATTTATGAAGTGTCCTATGCGATACTTAACAGGCAGAAACCACCCAATGATTCAGTAAACAAGCTGGAACAGGAATTGGAAAAACTTCAAAAGACAGTATGGGAACGCCAGGAACCATCTGACAGGGAAAAACTTGAGACAGCCATCAGGTCACTGAATCAGGCGTTTGGTAATCCAAGGCAGGATGGACTGGATGGTCTCAGGAGTGTGTTTAAGCCGGAATATGTTCAGAAAGTTACCAGATGTGACAATTGGGAACAAGCTTTAAAACTGGCAGCAGAGCCTTTAATACAGGATCACAGGTTAAGCCGGGAATATGTGGACGCAACCATTGAAAACTGTAAGATTAATGGACCATACTTTATCCTGAGGGAGGGGTTTTGTATTGCCCACGCATTGCCGGATAAGGGATTGATCAAACCCTGTCTGGGACTGCTGTTTATACAGGAAGGAGTGGATTTTGGGCATGAATTTTTTGGCCCTGTTCATATGCTGTTTTATACGTGTTTCAGGGAATCAGGCCAGTGGAATCTGAAGATACTCCGCTCATTGATCTCTCTGGCAGAGGACAATGTTAAGTGTGGGGAGATTGCGGCACAGGATTGCCAAAGAATGTATGAAGGAATCCTGAAGATCATTGCAGAGGATTTATAAAAGGAGGGTGAGGGGGAGTGAAGGCTCTTAGATATTGGGGCAGCGAGGGGGTTGTCCTGGAAGATGTGGAAATGCCGGAACTTTTGCCGGGAGGTGTTCTGCTGAAGGTGGAATCATGTGGGGTAAGTGATCTGGATATAAAGGTGTTTTCTGGGGCGGAAACTGACGGAGAAGGTATGATACCGGGAACACATTTTGCAGGCACGGTAACAGCTGTATCAGAAGGCTGCAGCTGTTATAAAGCCGGAGACCGCCTGGCTGTAAGCAGGATGTGGGCCTGCGGGAGTTGTCATGCATGTGAGATGGGAGACCAGCGTTTCTGTATGGATATGCCCGGGGAATTAAAGGGATTGCCTGGGGGTATGGCAGAATATGTATCTCTTTCAAAGGATTTTTTAAAACATGGATGGATCGTAAAGATTCCGGATAATGTGTCCTGCCATGAAGCTGCTGTAGCGGATGTAGCCAGTGCTGTTTATAAGTGCCAGGAACAATATGGGATCGGTCCGGGGAAAAGACTTCTGATCATAGGCAGCGGACCGGCAGGATGTATGCATACACAGATTGCAAAGCTGCGCGGGGCAGATCTTATCATACAGACAGACTGCTTTGCGGGCCGGTTGGAAATGGCAAGACCTTTCAGGGCAGACTGTCTTGTGGACAGTGAAAAGGAAGATCTTTCTGAAATCGTCACAAAAGAAACAAGGGGCAAGGGGATAGATATAGCAGTAATCACTTCGCCTGATGCACGGGTCATGGAACAGGTGCTGCCTGTTATGGCCCATAAGGGGAGGATTATCCTGTTTTCAAGATTTGAATACCAGGAGGCACTGGTGGATCTTGCCGCTGTGCAGCATAAGGAAATACAGATCTGTGGTACAGAGGGTTACGAGAAAAGGCATCTGACAGCCGTACTTGATCTGGCCAGCAGAAGAAAGCTGACTTTAAAATGGCTTGTCACAAAGGAGGCCGGACTAAAGGAGATCGACAAGGCTCTGGAAGAGATAAAAAGTAAAAAGCAATTAAAAGTAGTTATACATCCATAGACCATTATAGGAGGGTTACCATGAAGAAAGTTAAAATTTTAGTCGCGTGCGGAACAGGGATCAATACGTCCACGATTGTCTGTGAAGAAGTTAAGGATATATGTGCAAAAGCAGGGATACCTGTGGATATCATTCATTGCAGTACAAATGAAATACCGCTAAATGCTGATATGGTGGATCTTGTCTGCCCTGCCAACGCATACAGGCAGGAGATCAATAAACCTGTCCTAAGTCTGGTGGAATTTGTTACAGGTATTGGAAAAGAGAAAAAGGCAGCAATATTGGTTGAAAAGCTGAGGGAACTGGCAGGGGAATAAGGTAAAGTTTTTAATTATATTGGAGGATGGGGATGACAGTTTTATATAATGCGGTTCGTTACATATTGAACATTAACGCAGTGGTTTTATTACCTTTCATGATTTTTGGCCTGGGCCTTATTTTCCGCATGAAGGCCGGGCAGGCATTAAAAGCCGGATTGATGGTGGGAATCGGATTTCAGGGACTTAAACTTGTGGTGAGTTTCATGACAACAACTCTTGCACCTGTGGTTGCCTATTATCAGGGGGCAGGGGAAGGGTTTACAATTGTGGATGTCGGATGGCAGACCCTCGCGGCAGCTGCATGGGCCACCCCCTTTGCCGCACTGGTAGTGCCTCTTGGATTTATACTGAATATCATACTGCTCAAGGTGAAATTCACAAAGACATTGAATGTAGACATCTGGGATTACTGGCATATACTGACTATCTCGGCAATTGCGTACGTGATATTCGACAGTTATATATTGGGCATTGTTATTGCCCTGCTTCTCAGTGTCATTACAGAGAAAATGGGAGACATCGTTGCCAAGCCATGGCAGGAATATTTTGGCTTTGAGGGTACTACGGGTGCTATTGTCTTTCATTCCACCACCATGCTTCCAATCTATTGGGGAGTTAACTGGATCATTGATAAGATACCTGGAATACGGAAAATCGATATCAACATTGAAAAGATTGCACAAAAGTATGGGATTCTTGGAGATCCGGCTGTGATCGGATTGCTGGTAGGCGCTCTTATGGGCATTATGACAAAGCAGGATATTCCAACCATTCTGTCAATTGCAGTGGGGATTTCAGCGGTTATGATACTCACAGGCCGCATGGTATCTGTTATGATGACCGGATTGACCCAGTTCAGCAACGGTGCAAGGGAGTGGGCCAATAAGTTTCTAGGGGAAGGGGAGGAGATCTATCTTGGTATGGATTATGCATTGGGCCAGGGGGATAATGCCGCCATTTCAGCCGGAATCCTGATGATCCCCATAACGGTTTTCCTGGGACTGATTCTTCCTGGGAATAAATTCTTCCCCATTACATTGTTGGCCAACCTGATTGTTTATACCTGTGTGGGGGCAATGGCTACCAAGGGCAATATTTTCAGACTTGTCATAGGATCCACAGTGCTTGTCATTTTCCTGCTGTACGCACAGACATTTATGGCTCCTCTGGTGACCGACATGATGGTGTGGGCTGGAATTGATATTGGCGGCAGTATGGTGACAGCCGGCGGTTCTGCAAATTTCTTTGCGGTCTTACTGGGAATTGTGGGTAAGCTGATGGGAAAATGGTAAAAAGTAATTGGGAGTTGAAAGAAACAGATGGAAAATATATTTGTAATGGATGGAAGCGCAGATTCCTGGGAGGATGCGATCCAAATATGTACGGAGCGCCTGATTGAGGAGGGGGTTGTCAAACCATCCTTTAAGGAGGCATGTCTGAAGCGGGAGCAGGCCTTTCCCACGGGGCTGCCCACAGCTCCGGGAGTTGCAATTCCGCATGCAGGAAATGAGCATGTTTATGAAAATGGGATATGCCTTTTGCGTTTGAAACATCCTGTATTATTTCAGAGATTGGATGTGCCGGAGGAAACAGTACAGGTTAACTTTGTATATAATTTGGCCACATCAGAGTCTGAAGGCCACATAGATATCCTAAAAAAGCTAATGGAATCCATACATAGCGGACAAATTTTAAAGGATTATATGGATGTGCCGTTGGAACAGCTTTATGATATGGTTTACAAACAACTGAATAAATAAAGAAAAAAGGGGAGAGCGGTTGGTTTCTCCTCTTTTTTGTCCAGGGAAAGGAGACTTATGGATTTTAAATACCGCTACTTTGGCCATGTATGTTTTTATTGTAACCACTATGAGGATACGCTGGATTTTTATGAAAACGGCCTGGGCTTTTCAAGGGCCTGTGATTTAAAAGACAAGGAAGGTATTCTAAGACTTACCTATGTAAAGATTGGGGAAGGGCAGTATATTGAACTGTTCCCAAAGGGATATGCATCTGATAATAATAAGACTGACCGTGCCTTTTGTGGAATGACCATGCTTGTGGGGGAAATTGGGAATATGACTGAACGTCTTAAGCAAAGAGGATATTGGTATGAAGAGGCGGGCCTGATGCCGGGGGATATCCATACAAAGGATCCGGAAGGAAACGATATATGGATACGAAGCAACGGCATAACAACGGAGCATGCAGAACTTTCAAAAGGCATACTCCAATGTGCGGATATAAAATCACTCTCGTATTTTTACAGAGAAGTGCTGGAAGTTGGTGCATATGTGGAATTTACAGGAGACAGGAAATGTGACGTCAACCGCCGTGACAGTTATCGGCACATGTGTTTTGTGGTGGAGGATATACTGCAGGCAGCCCATGAATTAGAGGCAAGAGGGATTTCTATAAAGACAGGTACTGCAAAATGTATCAATCCGTATGTTTACAGACCGGATCCGGATAAAGCAGGCACATTTATGATATATGACCCGGAAGGAAATGAAATTGAATTCATGCAATATAAAGAGAATCAGGAGGAAATGTAATGGGTGAACTTGAGATGGCATCACCGGAAAGTCTTGGCATTCCAAGCGAAAATTTCCTGGAATTTTATAGGCAGCTGTCAATCAATAAACTGCCGTTGCACCATTTTATATTTTTGCGCCATGGAAAAATAGCATCCATGGGGTCATGGCATCCTTACACGGAACAGATGAACCACATCATGTATTCCACCAGCAAGACGGTCACAAGCCTGGCTGTGGGATTGTGTGTGGATGACGGACTTCTGAATCTTGAAACCCATATTGTGGATCTTTTTCCAGAGTATATCACCGGCCCTCTGCATCCATTTAATCAGATGCGTACGGTACGCCATCTTCTTACCATGCAGGGCGGAGAAACCGGTGATGCATCTTCCATTGACAGAAGCTATCCCAACTGGTTGAAAACATATCTGAATACACCTCCCAGGGTAAAGCCAGGTACTTTATATGGATATGATAATGCCGGAACTCATACGCTGTCGGCGATCGTCCAAAAAGTGACCGGGAAGAAGATGATGGATTATCTCAATGAGAAATTGTTTGTTCCCATGGGAATCAAGGGGGCTTATTGGGAGGAACAGATGGGAATCAATACTGGAAGCAGGGGATTTCACTGTAAGATCCAGGATATTGCAAAGATCGCCCTGTTGATTCACCAGAAGGGCAGCTGGGAAGGAAGGCAGCTTATTTCCAGGGAGTGGCTGAAAGAGGCAATCGAGAGCCATGTGGAGGTGACTCATTTTACCAGCTATGTGGATGGGAATCCGGGATATGGATACCAGTTCTGGCGCTACCGGAATGGTGCTTACGGTTCCAAAGGACATGGAGGACAGATGTTTATTATTTGTCCGGAGTACGACAGTATCTGGGCGTTTCAGGCGAATCTTGAAGATGGGTATGGAAATTTGACCGAGGTTGTCCATCTGGCCTGGCCACTGTTGTTTCATGCCGTATCTGACGGTTCTTTGCCGGAAAACGAACCGGCATTAAAGGAGCTGAGAAAAACGGAAAGCAGACTTCATATCCCTATGCCGGATGGACTGGACCATAATGATGAAATGGAAAATGCCATAGCAGGGAAAACGTATGTGGTGGCAAAAAACAATGCCCAGATCCATGACCTAACCATAAATAAGACTGAAAAAGGATTAAGCTTTATCTTTTCATTGGGGATTAAGGAAGATAAGTGGTGCGTAGAGGCATGGCGTGACGGGTGGAAGGAACAGGATATCACGGTTACCCAGGACCGCGGCTGGGCGCGTTATGTATGGAGGAATAGACATGTGATGGAATGCGTGATCTTGCTGAGGGAAAAACTGGGGACGTATCACCTGATCATATACGCAGATGATGATAACAGCCTTTCCATTGACTTATATCCTGTGGGATGGAGAGATTTTAACCGGATCAGTTTATTTGGAATGGCATATTGCTTGGGAGGAAAAATATGAAGGAATATGATGTAGGGATCATAGGAGGAGGAATTGTGGGCTGTGCCATTGCCAGGGAACTGTCAAAATATAAACTTCGGATCGCGGTATTTGAAGAAAAGGCAGACATAGGTGCTGGCGCTACAAGAGGAAATGGCGGATTTATACACTGCGGTTATGATCCTGAGCCAGGCACTCTGAAGGCGAAGCTGAATGTACAGGGGAGTGCCATGTATCCAGCCCTGGCAGAAGAACTGGGTTTTCCTTATCAAAAAACAGGAGCCATGGTAGTGGGATTTGATGAAAGAGACTTATCCTACATCGAGAAATTATATGAAAAGGGGCAAAAAAATGGCGTTCCCAATTTGGAGATCATTTCAGGACAACGGATATTCCAGCTGGAACCCCATGCTGACAGGAATATCAAGTACGCATTGTATGCTCCAGATGCTGCGGTGACAGAGCCATATCTGACTTCAATTGCCTTTATGGAGCATGCTATGAAAAATGGAGCGGAGTTATTCCGAAGCTGCGGGGTAAAAGGGATTACAACCAGTGATATGTATATACTGCACACAGAAAAAGGAGAATACGGCGCCAGGTTTGTTGTAAACGCAGCCGGTATTAAGGGGGATGAGATTTCCGCCATGGCAGGGGCGGAAGCGTTCCGCCTCCTCAGCCGTCATGGGGAGCTGATCATATTTGATAAAAAGTATGGGATCCATATGAATATGTCTCTTTTCCCTATTCCTACGCCAGAATCAAAGGGGATTACAATTGGAACTAAAATTTCCGGGAATCCCAGTCTGGGATCCACCTCAGTACTGATGGAGAAAGAGTTTGGAGAAAACACCAGAAAGGGGATCCATGAACTGCTTAAAGGCGCTGAACGGTCGGTACCTGATATTGGTAGCTGCAAGGTGATCCGGATGTTTTCGGGAGAGAGGGCTGTGATGGAACAAAGTCCACACGATTTTTACATACGTCCCTCAGAAAAAATCAAACATTTTATTCAGGTTATGGGAATACAGTCCCCAGGTGTAGCATCGGCGCCGGCAATTGCAGTCTATGTGACGAATCTCCTAAAAGAACAGGGCCTGGAACTGATCCGGAATGAGAATTATTGTCTTCCCACAAAGATGTCACGGAGATTTGCAGATCTGACGCAGGAAGAACAGGAAGAAAAGATACGATCAAATCCGGCTTTTGGACGTATGGTATGCCGGTGCGAGATGGTAACTGAGGGTGAAATACTGGAAGCGATCCGCAGACCGGTAGGAGCGGTAAATATTGGAGGGATAAAGCGCCGGACACGTGCGGGGATGGGACGATGCCAGGGCGGATTTTGTCAGCAGAAGGTGATAGAACTTCTGGCCCGGGAACTGGGGGTGGAACCATGGCAGGTAATGATGGAGGAGGATGGGAGCAACCCTCTGATTTTTGTATTAAAGGGCGGTGATTGAAATGTTTAAAGATTTGAAAAATGGAATTAAGTGTGACATTGCCGTGATCGGCGGAGGACCGGCGGGACTTGCATCAGCGCTTGCCGCCAGAAAAAAGGGGGCCGAGGTGGTGGTGATGGAGCGCAATTTTGAATTGGGAGGTATCCTGAACCAGTGTATCCATAATGGATTCGGATTGGAGTATTATGGGAAGGATATGACCGGTCCGGAGTTTGCCCAATGCCAGAGGGAGGAACTTCAGACATCCGGGATAAGAGTGATAAAAAACACCTTTGTTACACATTTAAACAGGGACAGGACCTTGGCTGCCGTAAATGAGGCAGGTCTATTACACGTGGATGCAAAATCCATAATCCTTGCTATGGGATGCAGGGAGAAGACAAGGGACGCCATCCTGCTTCCAGGGGCCAGGACAGCCGGAATCTACACTGCCGGCCAGGTTCAGTACTATGTAAATATTGCAAATTGTATTCCCGGAAAAAGGTTTGTCATATTAGGGTCGGGTGATATTGGGCTGATCATGGCACGAAGGCTGACACTGGAGGGCATGGACGTCCTGGGCGTATATGAAATCATGCCCGAGCCGGGAGGGTTGCGGCGGAATGTGAAAAATTGTCTGGAGGATTTCGGGATTCCCTTGTATCGTTCCACTACGGTTACAAGAGTGATTGGAAAAAAGAGAGTGGAGGCTGTTATGGTTGGGAAGGTGGATGAACATCTACAGATCATACCGGGAACAGAGACCAGGGTTCCATGTGACAGTCTGGTACTGGCCGTGGGCCTGATCCCGGAAAATGAATTGACCTTTGGCGCAGGAGCCCAACTGGATGATAAAACCGGAGGACCGGTGGTAAATGAACAATTTGAGACAACAATCCCCGGAATTTTTGCATGTGGGAATGTACTGCATGTTTATGATACGGTGGACCACGTTGTTATGGATGCCAAACGTGTGGGAGATTTCGCAGCTGACTATGCAGCATCGGGGAGGTGAAGTTATGGATCAATTGTATTGTACGGTATGCCCGAATCAGTGCCTGATGGAAGTCAGCACACAGGAGAAGGAGATAATGGTCAAAGGGAACCGGTGTGCAAGAGGACTGGATTTTGCGAAGCAGGAGACGGTATGCCCCGTGCGTGTACTTACCTCCACTGTTCTTGGAGCGGAGACGGGAGGATGGGTCCTTGTCCCGGTCAGAAGCCGGAACGCCATTCCTCTGAAACAACACATGGAAATCATGGATGTTCTGAAAAAGGTGAGAATTGATCATAGTGTTGAGATGGGGGATGTGGTGTTGCCAAATGCAAAAGGGAGCGGTGAGGATATAATAGCATGTGCTCCGTCACGGGTGTGCAGTTTTTTATATTCTATATCCAATTAAATCCAAATTCAATTCTCTAACCCGGGAACCCAGCCCATGCCCCTTGACAGCCGGCATCATCTTTGTTATATTCGGATACGAACATAAAGGAATGGCGTCAGCTGGAACAGGGAGTACAATTGGATGAAAAAGAAGAGCGGACATATCATAAAAGAAGTGTATCCTGATTCGATCGCAGAGGAGATGGAGATCGAACCGGGAGATACACTACTTTTGATCAATAATGAGGAAATAGAGGACGTATTTGACTACAGGTACATGATCAAAGATGAGTATGTTGAGGTGGTCATCCGAAAACCGGACGGAGAGGAGTGGCTGCTGGAGATCGACAAGGAGTATGATGATGACCTGGGCGTGGAGTTTGAGAATAGCCTGATGAGTGATTACCGTTCTTGCAGCAATCAATGCATTTTCTGTTTCATTGACCAGATGCCGCCCGGAATGCGGGATACATTGTATTTTAAGGATGATGATTCCCGTCTATCTTTTCTGCAGGGCAACTATATCACCCTGACCAATATGAAGGAGAAGGACATAGAGCGGATTATACGGATGCAGTTGGCACCCATTAATATTTCTGTCCAGACGACAAATCCGGAGCTTAGATGCAAGATGCTCCATAACCGCTTTGCAGGGGAAAAATTGAAATATCTGAAAATGCTGTACGATGGCCATGTGGAGATGAACGGGCAGATTGTGTGCTGCAAAGGTGTAAATGACGGATCGGAGCTGGAGCGCTCTATCCGTGACCTGGCTGAATATCTTCCGTTTTTAAGAAGCGTTTCCGTGGTTCCGGCAGGTATCACAAAATATAGGGAGGGATTATTTCCCATTGGGCTGTACACCAAGGAGGAGGCAGGGGAGATCATTGATCTGATAGAAAGCTTCCAGGAGGGGTATTACCGGCAGTATGGGCTTCACTTTATCCATGCCAGTGACGAGTGGTATATAACAGCAGAAAGGGAGTTTCCGGAGGAAGACCGGTATGACGGCTATATCCAGCTGGAGAATGGCGTTGGCATGATGCGTTTGTTCATCAATGAGTTCCGGGAAGCTCTAAGTGATGTTACAGGGAGTTCGGAATACAGCGCCCTTAAAGGGGCGGTAAGCCGTACCCTGACCATTGCAACCGGAAAGCTGACATACCCCACCATTTGTGAGTTTGCAGCTCAGCTCATGGAGGCATTTCCAATGCTTACCATCCATGTTTTCTCTATCCGCAATGATTTCTTTGGGGAAACCATAACGGTGTCCGGTCTGATCACAGGGCAGGATCTGATCAAGCAGCTGAAAGAGCGCAAGGACAGGGGAGAGTATCTGGGAGATGTGCTGCAGATCCCCTCCAACATGCTTCGGATGGGGGAACAGGTTTTCTTAGACGACCTGACTGTGGAGGATGTGGAGCGGGAACTGGGGATGAACGTTGTGGCAGTGGAATCAGGAGGACGAGAGTTCATTGAAGCTGTTCTGGACCCTGAGTACAGGATGGAGCGTAAAAACGATAATTTTGTTTATATTCAGGCATATGATAGGGAGAAGGAGAGACGTTAAGAATTAAAGAAATCGGCGGAAAAAAGCCTCCAGTTCCATGGCGGCCAGATCCTCATCCTCCCCTTCTATATGGATAGTGACAGTATCACCCTGTTTGATCGACATGGCCATGACCTTGACGGGTCTGGCCATATCTGTTTCTATGGAGCTTTTTATGATGGAGATGAAACTGTCATATTTGTTGGCTTCCTGAGCCAGAAGCGCGGCAGGGATGGCATGGATCCCATGGGCTGCTTTGATCGTATAGGAAAATTGTTTCATTTCGGACTTACCTTTCCATTAAAGCAGATCATTTAAAACAGATCACATAAAGCAAATCCAGGAGTCCAGCCGCTTTAAAAGACTTATGACGCTATGGGCAGCCAGCTTACTGGAGTGGACATTGGAAGAGGGGGCGGCGGATATCTGGATCCTTGCATGGCCAAATTCCCCCTTAAGGTCAATGGTATGCCTGTTGGAGTGAAGATCGGGGTTGGCGGCAACGGTTACGGAAAGATTGTCGGCACCCACAGTGGCAAGACCTACCGCTACTGCAACATTTACATTTTGTGGAAATACCTCAATTGCCTCAACTGCATTGCCGGAAAAGACCAGCTGGGTTTCGTGGTCAGGGAGGATGCGGCCCGCTAGACAGGGAGCGTCCGCCAGCGCCTGGGGAGGTTTTTCCGTGTGTATGGATACGGATAATTCCCGGTCCAGGGCAGCTGCTTCCATGAGATCAAATCCACCCACAGCTCCTGAGGGCAGGTATACATGGGTCCCATGTGTTTCGGCCATTTGGCGGATATGATCCATATACGCCCGATGGGAAAACACTCCCACAGAGAGGGGAATCACATCCACCTGGTTTTTGACCGCTGGTTCTAAAAGCTCTTTCAGTGCAGCGGCTCCGGCTGCTTCGATCATGAGATCAGGTTTGTCAAGAAACATCATTTCACTGGTAAGGTAAGCGGCACAGCCGAATGTCTCTGAGCATGCGGCTGTCAGCTTTGGCTGGTCCGTGTAGATTCCGCAGAGCGTGTAGTTTCCGGCCTGTCCGGCTTTAATACCGGCGGCGATCTCATGTCCCAGGCCTCCGCAGCCCACCAGGGCAATCCGTTTGGGTTTCATTTTAGGCCCTCCATTTATTTAGTCAGCCGTCTGCTTCACTGCGATGGCCTCGATCTCCACTTTCACTGCCGGATTGGGGAAGACCACCTGGACAGCGGATCTGGCTGGCTTGTCCTCGCCCCAGACAGAGGAGTAGGCATTGTTGACAGCCGGCATATCTCCTCTGTCAGCCACAAAGATCATGGTTTTAACCACATCTTCAAAGGAATACCCGGCCTGTGTCAACACGTCTTCCATATTCTTTAACACCTGAACAGTCTGTTCACCGGCATCATGGCTTACTATTTTTCCGGTCTCAGGAGAGATTCCCAGCTGACCGGAAAGATACAGGGTTTCTCCTGCTTTTACAGCAGCGCTTAAGGGGGATGAAGAAGTAGTGGATTTGTAATAAGTGTGTTTCATAGTTTTCCTCGCTTTCATTTCTATATGATGCGGTTATCCTCAGCGAATCAGGGGCGTGTGTGCCCTTGTCTACTGAAGTTACACATTTTCAAACAACAGGTCCAGCAGATGGATCCCCTGCTTGCCGCCTGCCCGGATTCCCTCGGTGCATGGGACGCAGTAACATACCACTTTGTCGGTGTGTATGTTGCTGCAGTGTTCCCGCATCAGGGCTTTTTGTTCCTCCTCTGCTTTTGGGATGAACATGCCCTGGGCTTCTTTCACAAAGCGTCTGGGAGCAAAATCAGCATTGGCCCGGACCAGGGGCTGATGCAGGCTGGTTCCGCAGAACCGTGTCCTTTCATAATTTTCTTCCAGTTCAACCACAGAAACATTCATTCTGTGCAGGATCCTGCGCACAGCGTCCTGTTCAGCCCTGCGGTCATAGCAGCGCCAGCAGTCCTGCAGGGTCATGGCCTCGCGGTGAAGATCCGGAAAGGGAAATTCCCGGTCATCCTGTAAAACTTCCCACAGGGATTTTACATGGGCTTTGGAATCCTCTGAGCAGATCGCGGCGCAGGTATTGCACACACATACGGCAGTGTCGTCCTCTGTCATAAGGGAGTGGGACGGGCGGCAGCAGCCCTGTATGGTCATGCCGAACCTCCTGTCCAGATAGGCGCAGATCCGGTTGCTGGTTTCCGGTGAAAATGCAGTGAATTTACAGCTGGGGTAATAGTAAACAGCCATTTAAAGTGCCTCCTTATATGTGTTTAATAGAATCCCGGGTTGAGGAGCAGTTTTTTAAAGGCCCCAAAGGATTCGCAGTCCCTTATGGATGTTATAATGCTGGTATCGGTCAGTATTTGGGCAAGGATGCGGTACAGTGTCTGAAAGTCATTTAATGAATCAGGGGAAATGGCCATCATAAATACAACATAAACCAGGTGCTCATTCCACTGGATCCCGCCCGGCGCAACCAGGACGCCGATGGTATTGATCGTGGCCTCCATGCAGACGGAGTGAGGAATGGCAAAATCAAAATAAGCGGTTGAAGCTGCATTTTCACGTTTTAAGACATTGTCCCTGTACTCCCTGGTAACAAACTGGTTGTCAATGAGAAGATTGCACAGCTTGTCAATGGCTGCATCACGCTCCATCCTTCTGGATCGGTCAATGATAAAGTTGCCGGATGAAAAATAAAAATCAAAATTCCTGTGCAGATATTCCAGGGACTTTTGGATCTGGACCTTATCAATGGCATTGCTGATCCCGGCGTAATCGGCAGAAGTCAAAAACGGGCTTATATAGACGCACTGGCCGCCGGAGGTATTATTCTTGTCAATAACAGAGATGGCCAGATCGCAGGAAGCATCTGGCTTTGGTTCCTCCAGGGTGATGGTCTGCTTGATGGTTATCTGGTCGCTGAAGCGGCGCATGATCTTTCGTGCAATGGTCTGTCCCATGTTCAGATATTCCGGAATCATGAGCACGCAGCTGATGGTGCTGTCCGTCACATTCTGCCTTTCGATCTCCGCACCAATGTGAAGCACAATAAAAGAGATCTCATCCTCTGAAATACTGTTGCTGATAATGTTTTTTGCCCGCAGCTGCTGAACCATGTAGATGGCAATATCATACAGAAAGGGTGAGGAACTGCGAAGGGAAGTCTTAAGCGGATTCACGATCTGAATGTGGTTAAGGCTTCTCACCCGCATACAGTTCACATGCAGGGCAAAGCGCACAAAAAACTCGCTGCTGTCAAGTCGTATACAGAACCGGCGCTCCGTGCCGGACACAATCTCCCTGATGTGATCCAGCAGCTGGCTGCCCACATATCCGGCCAGGGATTCCTCTGTTTTTGCTTCCAGCACCGTTGAATTGGATTTGATCAAAAAGTAAAGCTGGAGCTTGTCCGCAGGGCTGATCTCAATGGAGAACCGTTTCTGTAATTCATCACATAGCATATCTGCCAGATTGTAATCCCCATCTGATGTCTCATCAATCTTTAAATCCTGGCCGCCGTCCATATGGATGGTATTGCCGTTGATCACCCGGACGACCATGATCAGGACATGCAAAAGCATATTGATCTTTGAGAAATCATTGAGGTAATAGCCTGTTTTCTGATACACCTCATCCAGAATGATCTGTATGGTGTCAACCACGTCCTGGGGAAAAAACTGTTTTAATGTGGCGATGTCCAGGAGATTGGCTTCCTGGGACTGGGTAAGCATATGGTTCATAAGCTTGCGCTTATCCTTCTCTGTTCCTGATACGGACACATTGTTGTTTTTAATGACGAATTTTACATTCAGGTAGGCATAGGACTGGTTCATTTTCTGCAAGTCATTTTTTAAGAGAGAGTAGCTTATACACATCTCATCACTTAGTTCAAATGCATCCAGCTCCTTTACGCTTCCAAGCAAAAGCTGCTTACAGATATAGAAGGAACGTTCCCTGTACCCGTCCGGTATGGAGTTGACCTGGTCTAAAAGGCCGGCCGTCCTGGTACGGTCAATGACATAGCCGTTTGGGGTGGAAATGATGACCGGTTCCGGGTACATGCCGTTAATATCATTCATATAGTTGATAACAGTGCGTGTGGATATATTAAGACAGGAAGCCAGCTGTTTACAGGGAACCGGCTTGGAACTTTTGGAAATCATCCTGATCATGGAAATCTGTTTTTCCTGCATAGGTTCAGTCTCCTTTCATCTGTTGTCTGATGTTATGATATCATTGTAGATACAGGGCTTCAACCAAAAATTTTCACTGCGGGATGAAAATATCTGGTTGAATTGTGAGAAGACATTATACTATAATCACAGCAGATTAATCTAAAATTGCAATTGCGGTTTGAACGAAATATTGGGAGTATTGTAGGATAGAAAGGAGCTTTATAGTATGAGTGAATTACGTGTATTGCTTTGCTGCGGAGCGGGATTTTCCAGCGGACTTCTGGCACAGCAGGGGAGAAAGTATGCCAAGAAAAACGGGATCAGTATGACGGTTGAAGCAAGAAGTGAAAGCCAGGTAAATGGGTACCTTGGTAAAATTGATGTGCTGCTGTTAGGACCTCATTATGCAAATCAGCTTGAGAATTTTAAGAACATGTGCGCTTCCTATGAGATTTCGGTGGGAGTAATCCCACAGGATATATACGGCCAGATTGACGGAAAACGTCTGGTGGAGCTGGCTCAGGACATGGCTGCATCAGGGAAGGGGGGAACCGGGGATGAATAAATTCATGGACTGGCTGAGCTGTGTCCTTGCTCCTGCCACCAAAAAGGTTTTTTCGCTTCCGTATATTGCGGCTGTATCAAGTGCCATGCAGAAAATACTCCCCTTTATCCTGACAGGCTCGGTCATCTACATATACAATGTATTCCGGGCATTTATTCCGGCACTGCCCAACTTTGATGTGATCATCAACTACACCTTCCGGTTTCTGGCATTGATCGTTGCCTTTGTTGTGGCAGCGCAGCTCATGGAAAAACTGGACCTCCAGAAATATCTGGTCAATGCAGGGCTTACCGCTATACTGGTATTTATGATTTTTATCGTGCCTTCTTATGATGAGACCGGAGCAACAATCATGTTCACCTATGCGCGGTTTGGTCCGGCGGCCATGTTTGTGGCGATCGTGGCGGGCATTATGGTGGGATTTATCTACCATATGTATTCCAAGCTGCATTTCCTTGAAAATAACGACACCCTTCCGGACTTTGTCTCCGAGTGGTTCAACAATATTTTCCCCATTCTTGCATCAGTCGCCATATCAGCCGTACTGGTATTTAAGGCGGGAATTGACATTTACCAGGTCATTATCGATGCATTTATGCCCATTCAGAATTTCCTTTTAAGCCTGCCCGGCATGCTGACACTTTCCTTTGTACAGGTGTTCTTTTTCAGCCTTGGCATCTCTCCCTGGGTATGGGGAGCAATCAGAAACCCGGTGTTTGCAACCGCTCTTGCGGCCAATATCGCGGCTGTGGCAGCCGGGCAGAACCCGGAGTACATTGTCACTTATGAGACCATGTTTGCCATAGGACTGATCACAATGGGCGGACAGGGGGCCCCCCTTCCCCTCAACCTGCTGATGTGCAGGTCCAAGTCCAAGAGGCTTAAAACCATGGGACGCATCTGTATCGGTCCCTCCATCTTTAATATCAGCGAACCGCTGATGTACGGAACCCCGGTGGTATTTAATCCAATGCTCATGGTTCCCATGTGGATCAACGCACTTTTGGGACCGGTTATGGTGTGGGCTGCCATGAGTCTGGGATTCCTTAAGATACCGGCCATGTCCCTGCAGGTAAGCCAGATACCTGCACCTATCTCAACAGTGATCGTGACACAGGATATGAGAGGTCTGCTTTGGTTTGTTGTCTTATTGGTTGTTTATCTGGTTATTTGGTATCCATTCTTTAAGGTTTATGAAAAAGAAGAGATTGAGAAAGAGGCGGCAGCCGCATAGGAGGAGAAACAAAGTGAACGAACAGGAAAACACAGTCAAACAGTATGAAGAGGAAGAGGGGCTTCCTGAACTTGCCCAGGTTGCCATGAGGGTGGTAATTGACGCAGGGGATGCCAAAATTGCGGCGGAACAGGCGCTGAAAAAGCTTCACGCCTTTGATTTTACCGGGGCCGAGGAATTGATGGAGCAGGCATTTGCACAGCTCCAAAAAGCCCACGATGCCCAGACAGAGGTGATCCAAAATGAGGCGGCGGGAACCAGGTATGAGAATTCCTTTATTTTTAACCATGCACAGGACACCATGATGACAGCCATGACCCAGTGCAGCCTTACCAGGGAGATCATAGAACTGTATAAGATCCTTTACAGGGAGATCCATAAGGACAAGGCTTAAAACAATACAGTGCACTCTCGAAGTCTCCTCGGCACCCATCTTTGCGGCTGATTTTCCGCCAGTCGCACACCAATTTACTCAACGTACACACCGTGTACGCCTCATAAATTGGTGCACAACTGACAAAAAATCATCTCAGAAATCTGAGTACCGGGAGATTCCGAGAGTACACTACATTTATAAGGAGGTTTTATGAGATTTCCAGAAGATTTGCTCTGGGGCAGCGCCTCTGCTGATTTCCAGTATGAGGGCGGTTTTGGAGAGGACGGCAGGGGTGTGATCACCCAGGATTTTGTGACGGACGGCAGTGTGGATGCGCCGCGCATGATGACCTACCGGCTGCCGGACGGGACCAGGGGGGAGACTCCTGCAAGGACCAGCATGCCAAAGGGCGCGGTGGGGGATTTCCGGGAGGGAAAGTATTATCCCAGCCACCAGGCCGTGGATTTTTACCATCATTATAAAGAGGATATCAGGTATCTTGCAGGCATGGGGCTTAACTGTATGCGGTTTTCTATCTGCTGGACCCGCATTTTCCCCACCGGCATGGAGGAGAAGCCCAATAAAAAAGGGCTGGATTTTTATGAGGCGGTGGTGGACGAATGTTTAAAGTACGACATCCAACCCCTTATCACAATATGCCATGACGAGCTTCCGGCCTATCTGGCGGAGCATTACCAGGGCTGGATGAGCCGTGTAACCATTGACTGCTATGTGAAGCTTTGCAGGGCACTGTTTGAGCGGCTGGGCGGAAGGGTGAAATACTGGCTCACCTTTAATGAAGTCAATATCCTCAATGGTTACAGCCATCTGGGAACCACGGACTGTACCATGGCAGCCACCTATCAGTGTGCCCATCATATGTTTGTGGCATCTGCACTGGCTGTTAAGCTGGGACATGAGATGATGCCCGGCGCGCTGTTTGGCGCCATGTATGCCGCCAGCCCGGTCTATGCCAGGACCTGCAGGCCCCAGGATGTGTTTGCACAGATGACCATACGCCGCCGTACCCTGTTTTATATCGATGTCATGGCTCGGGGGGAATACCCTGTCTGGCAGGCGGATTTTTTTAAGGATAACGGAGTAGAGCTGGTCATTGAGCCAGGGGATAAAGAGATCCTGAGCCAGGGGACCATTGATTACATCAGTTTCAGCATGTACCGTTCCACCACCTGTACGGCGGACAGTGAGCTTAAGATGAATGTGCTCTCCTTTGATCCCAACCCCTATCTGGAGGCCACACCGTGGGGCTGGACCATCGATCCCCTGGGGCTTCGCTATGTGCTCAATGAGTTCTGGGACCGCTATCAGCTGCCGCTTTTTATCGTGGAAAATGGACTGGGCATGGTAGATGAACCGGATGAGGATTTCTGGGTGGAAGATGATTACAGGATCAATTACCTGAAGGACCATTTTAAGGCTATTAAGGATGCGGTTGAGCTGGATGGGATACCGGTTCTGGGCTATACCATGTGGGGAGGCATTGACCTGGTAAGCCTGTCCACGGGAGAGATGAAGAAACGGTACGGATGGGTTTACGTGGACATGGACGACAAAGGAAAGGGAAGCCTGAAACGGTATCCTAAAAAAAGCTTTTACTGGATGAAAGACTTCATGAAGAACGGTGCCCAGTAAAACGCAGCAGCATTCAATGATGATTCCTTTTGGATACATAAACGTTTCTCCTAATGATACATGTGTACTCTCGGAATCTCCAGGAGTACACACATTATTTTTATGCGAAAAGATGTGATATGTTAACATATCTGAGGAAGAATTGCAATCCCATTTTTACAAATACGCTCTGGGATTACCTTGGTCCAGATGATATAATGGAGGCAGCATTCAGATGGATGTGACAAAAGGAGTAAAAATGAAAGACAAAAGAAATGGGGGGATACGATTGAGATCCCTGCTCCTGCTGGGAGCGGGCGGTTTGTGTATCCTTTATTATCTCCTGGGAGGAATACTCAGGAGTTTTAAGCTTTCCGCTTTCTGGATCTGGCTGGCAGCCGGCGTGGCTTTGATGGCCCTGGGATTTTTGGACAGGAAAATGGCGCAGACTGGCAGAACATGGTTTAAGGGCAGGAGATCCAGGAGGGCTGCCTGTATTTTGGCGGCTTTTGTGCTGCTGTATTTTGGGGTGGTGGAGGCCATGGTGTTCACCGGCGTGGTGTCCCGGGGAGATCCGGGGTTACATTATCTCATTGTTCTGGGAGCCGGTGTCTATGGGGAGGAGCCAAGCCCGGCCCTGCGGTCCAGAACAGAGACTGCCATCCGTTACCTTAATGAAAATCCTGACACAAAGGCAGTGCTGTCCGGAGGGCAGGGCCCGGGGGAGGATATCAGCGAGGCGGAATGCATGGCCCGCCTGATGAGAGAATCCGGGATCAGTGAGGCGCGTATTATAAAAGAAGAACATTCCGCCACCACGGTGGAAAATATTAAGAACAGCTATGAGATCATTGGCAGCACGGACCTGAAAGTGGGGATTGTAACCAGCAACTTTCATGTGTTCCGGGCAGTGGTGACGGCAAGGGCTGCCGGTGGGGAGGATGTCACCGGGATCGCGGCTCCTTTTTCCGGGATCCTGCTGCCCCATTACATGGTGCGGGAGTGTCTGGCATTTACCGTGGACTTTGTGTTCGGCCGTTTTCATACAGGAGCCGGATTCTGGAAAAATTTCAGCTGACATTTGTATCTAATAGATTGACCTTTTTACAGTCTCTCCCTTTTTTGGATTTTTTGCTATTATTTACTCCGTGTCAGGTATGGGCGCCAGCAGATCCATGGGACAGTATGTACACCGGATGGCATCAGATCGATGGGAAGTGGTATTATTTTAACACGGAGGACGGTGCAAAGCAGGGAATGATGCTAAAGAACACCGTGACACCGGACGGATACCCGGTAAATGAGCAGGGAGTCTGGATACAGTAAGATCAAACGAAACGGCAGGGATCTGGAAACCGACCAGCCCTGCCGTTTTTATATCCTGTTTTATGGTTTGATCACAGCCATTCGCCAAAATGCCGGATGTAGAGCTGTTTGCACAGTTGGGTTGAAACGCAGTAACCCACAAGAAGGAGGATCAGCCAGGGAAGGAACCTAAAGGGAAGGGCGGCCATATCCAGCCCGGATGCCAATGGTGAGAAGCCGATCAGTAATGCTGAAAATGCTACCATGGTGGTGGACACAAGCAGCGGTTTTGCCGCCAGGCTCTGCACAAAGGGGATTTTACCGCTTCGGATCATGTGGATGACTAAAACCTGGGATACGGTTCCAAACACAAACCATCCGCATTGGAAAAGGGGAGCCTGCTGCATTGTATCAGCGCCCATGATCTTCCACATAACAGCAAAACACAGGATATCAAACACGGAACTTAAGGGTCCCATGAATGCCATAAAGGATTTGATGGACCGGGTTTCCCATTTTCTGGGTTTCAACAGATAATCCTGGTCCACATGGTCAAATGGAATCCCCATCTGTGAAAAATCGCAGAGCAGGTTCTGGGTCAGAATCTGAACGGGCAGCATGGGCAGGAAGGGGAGGAAAAGGGAGGCAATGATCACGGAAATGATGTTGCCAAAGTTGCCTGAGGCAGCCATTTTAATATATTTTACAATATTTCCAAAGGTCCTGCGCCCTGCCACCACGCCTTCCTCCAGTACCATCAGGTCTTTTTTCAGCAGGATGATATCCGCTGTCTCCTTGGCAATGTCAACAGCCGTGTCCACGGAAATGCCCACATCCGCCTGGTGTAAGGGCGGAGCATCGTTGATCCCATCGCCCATGTAACCCACGGTGTGGCCATTGGCCTGGATCGCCTGGACCACACGTGCTTTTTGGGAGGGGGACAGTTTGGCAAAAAGACTGCATTTTTCCACTGCCTCCGACAAAGCAGCGTTGTCCATGGCCTCGACTTCCCTTCCTGTGAGATAATGTGACACGTCCACGCCCACTTTGCCGCAGACTTTAACCGCCACACCTTCGCTGTCCCCGGTGAGGACCACGGTACGGACCCCATGGCTGGACAGTGCGGTGACAGCTGCCTTGGCACTCTCCTTTGGCGGATCGAGAAATCCTATAAAACCGATGAGCACCATATCACGCTCATCCTCCACACGCAATTCCACGGCGGGAACGTCATTTTTCTGGGCCACGGCGATCATCCGGAGACCGTCCCTGTTGTGCCGCTCATATACGGCCCGTACTTTTTGCAAAATCTCCTGGTCCAGGTTTGACAGTTCACCGTTCCACTCCACATAGGAACAGATGGACAGGATCTCCTCCACTGCGCCTTTTGTCACAAGCTGCTGTTTGCCTTGTCCATCCTGTAACAGGACACTCATCCTGCGCCGTGAAAAGTCAAAGGGGATCTCGTCCAGCCGTGAATAATTTTGCAGGATCGGGTCAATGCCGTTTTCATGGGCCCTGTTAATGACAGCCAGGTCAAGGAGGTTTTTAAGGCCGGTCTGAAAGTAGCTGTTGAGAAACGCATGGCGCAGGATCCGGTTGTCCTCATCCCCGGACGCATTCATATATTTTTCCAAAATAATCCTGTCCTCAGTCAGGGTACCGGTTTTGTCCGTGCAGAGCACATCCATTTCCCCAAAGGTCTGAATGGCCCCCAGGGTCTTTATGATGACCTGGTGCTTTGACATGAGGACCGCCCCCTTGGCCAGGGTGGAGGTCATGATCACCGGCAGCATTTCCGGGGTCAGACCCACTGCAATGGTAATGGAAAATAAAAGCGCATCGCCCCAGTCCCCCTTGGTAAGACCATTGATCAGCAGGACGATGGGGACCATCACGAGCATTAAGCGGATCAAAAGGGAACTGACGGAATCCACGCCCCGTTCAAAGCTGTTCTTTGCCCGGTCGCCGGAAAGGGATTTTGCCATAGAGCCAAAGTAAGTCTCATTGCCTGTTGCCAGCACCATACCTGTGGCGCTGCCGCTTACCATGTTACTCCCCATAAAACCAATATCCTGAAGGTCGGTCAGCGCGTCCTCTTTGGCGGAAGGAATCCGGGCATATTTTTCCACGGGATTTGATTCACCGGTAAGGGAACCCTGGGCCACAAAGGCATCCTTGGCCCACAGAAAGCGGATATCAGCCGGGAGCATATCGCCGGCCGACAGCCGAACGATATCTCCGGGAACAATGTCCTCCATGGGAATCTCCGCCTGTTTCCCATCCCGCAGCACATCCGCTTTGTTGGAGATCATGTTTGAAAGTTTTTCCGCCGCTGAATTGGATCGTTCCCCCTGGATAAATGCCACCAGGCTTGACACTGCTACCAGTAACAGGATAATGGACACGGTCACATAGTCCGGGTGCTGGGAATAGACCACGTCTGTAAAAAGAGTTATGACTGCAATAATCAGCAAAACAATATTAAAGGGATTGATAACAGATGTCAGAAGACGGTGGAATGTGGTATTGTTCTGATCTGTTGTGATCATATTTTTGCCGTATGTCTCCTGGCGCTGGGCTGCCTGCCGGGAATCCAGGCCCGATTCCGGGACTGAAAAATGATGGTATAGGTCCTTTAAATCAAGGAACGCAAATGTGCGCAGAAGCTGCTCGCTTTCAGTTTGTTTCTGTTGGATCTCCATGTTTCTTTTTCTGAAAAATATCATTGGGATTACTCCTTTCCATAATAGAGTTCCCATAAAACAACAAAAAACCACCCCGAGAGGCGGCGCAAAAGAAACGACAGGTCCGTCTTAGCTTTGTGAAAATGCAATAGACGGCCAGCCGCACCCAGCGTAACCGGTCCGGTTCATGTTGTTATATGAGATGTTAAATACAGTTTTACGACTTCGTGGTTTGCCGTCCATTGTTTCACCTCCTTGAACATATAAATACCTGTGATGAACTGTGCCCATCATAGCACTTATATCAAACCGAGTCAACCAAGGTATGGATTTTTATTAATACTATTTTGGTTGACAACCTATACCCCCATAGGTATAATATATACATATACCCATATGGGTATATATGGGCGGGGGTTGAGGAAATCAGCCGGAGTCCGGCCCGCAGGAAAAGATGAAGGGAGAAACAAAATGCTGGAAAAAACAGTAAAGATGCTGGAATGGGGAGGAATGAAAAAGGATATCATATGTCTGGCCATCTCCGGCTTTGCACTGGCGGCAAGTATTTTGGGGATTCAGCCATTTTCCTTCCAGATGGCCTGGATCGCAATTATTTTGTGCGGCTTGCCCATCATCCTGGAAGCCGTCATAGGATTGGCAAAGGAATTCGACATCAAGGCAGATGTATTAGTCTCCATTGCATTGATCGCTTCCGTTATAATAGGAGAGGACTTTGCTGCCGGAGAGGTGGCTTTTATCATGCAGTTGGGAGCGCTGCTTGAAGATATGACCGTGGCCAGGGCAAGGGAGGGAATTGAAAAACTGGTCCATCTGACGCCAAGAACCGCAAGAAGGATCGCCGGCTCCGGGGGTCAGGAGAGCGCCGGGGTTCAGGAAATACCGGGAGAGCAGATCATACCGGCGGAGCAGGTACGGGTGGGGGACTTGCTCCGTGTTTTGCCCGGAGAGACCATCCCTGTGGACGGCGTGATCCTGTCAGGGCAGACCTCCATCAACCAGGCGGTTATGACAGGGGAGTCGCTGCCCGTTGATAAGCGTGCAGGGGATGAGGTGTCCAGCGGTACGGTAAACCAGTTCGGTTCCTTTGACATGAGGGCCGCAAAAGTAGGGGAGGACAGTTCCCTTCAGCGCATGATCCGTCTGGTCCGGTCAGCGGATGCGGGAAAGGCAAAGATCGTGGGGATTGCCGACCGCTGGGCAACCTGGATCGTCATCATTGCCCTGACCGCGGCCATGGTCACCTGGCTGGCAACCGGGGAGATCATACGCGCGGTAACAATACTGGTTGTTTTCTGCCCCTGTGCCCTTGTTCTGGCAACGCCCACGGCCATTATGGCTGCGATCGGGAACGCCACAAAGCATGGCTTTCTTGTGCGGGAAGGGGACGCCCTGGAGCGGCTGGCTTCCATTTCCAATCTTACATTTGACAAAACAGGCACTCTTACCAATGGAAAGCCGGAAGTGGTGGCGGTACATAGTTTTAGAGAAGCAGTTCCGGAACATGCCCTTTACAGGTACGCGGCCGGTGCGGAACAGCGATCAGAACATCCCCTGGGAAAAGCAGTGGTCCATTCTTACCGCATAAGCCATGAAAATGAGATTCCCCAGCCGGAACAATTTCAAATGCTTCCGGGCCGCGGCGTGGCCGCCCTGGTAGACGGGCAAGCGGTCATTGCCGGTAATCAGGAATTGTTTTCCGAACAAAATATAAGAATTGAAGACAGGATACTGGAAAAGGCGGACCAATACCTGGACAATGGATGTACGGTCATCTTCCTGGGAGTTGGGAAAGAGGCGGCAGGGTTTATCGCCCTTGCAGATACACTGCGCAGGGACGCGGCTAAAACCATTGAGGAAGTAAAAAGGACCGGCGTCACACCCGTGCTTCTCACCGGGGATCATGAAAATGCAGCAAGGCATATCGCAGGGCAGCTTCACATCACCGATGTGCAGGCTAACTGTCTCCCGGAGGACAAATTAAAGTGGATCCATACATGTCAGAGCCGGAACAAGCAGGTCTGCATGATGGGAGACGGGGTGAACGATGCTCCTGCCCTGAAAAAAGCATATGTTGGAATTGCAATGGGCGGAATTGGAAGCGATATTGCAGTTGACGCAGCGGATATCGTCCTTGTAAATGATGACATAAAGGAACTGCCTCATCTTCTGCGCCTTGCAAAGCGGATGATGGTTACCATCAAATGCAACCTTACATTTTCCATGACATTAAATGTTGTGGCCGTTATCCTTGCAATGACCGGAATCCTAAATCCTGTGATAGGAGCCCTTGTACATAATGCAGGTTCGGTGATCGTGATCCTTAATTCAGCACTTTTGCTGAAGTGGAGAACTGTGTAAAGAGAAAAAAATTCAGTAACCACGTATTTTTACATTCACGATTGACAAACCAATGAGAAGGTTATAAAATAACGTTGTTATCAAATAGCAACGTTATTTTTTGAGTTAGAGAGGTATTGTAAGGACAGGATGAGACTGGTAAATGAAAAGCTGGCGGCAGATCTGCTGGAAATGGGGAAAAAAGAATTTTTACTCTGTGGATTTCAGGGGGCGAACCTGCGGAGTATTGCAGCCTCCATGGGGGTAACTACCGGGGCAATTTACCGTTATTACACGGATAAGGCAGAATTGTTTGGCGCGCTTGTGGAAAAGCCGGCCGCAGAGCTGTTGGAGCGCTACCGCGAGATACAAAAGTCCTTTTCCCAACTGCCTCTGGAACAGCAGCTATCCGGCCTGCCGGAGATATCGGATAATGGGCAGATCTGGATGATGAAGCATGTCTATGACAATTTTGATGCATTTAAGCTTATTATCTGCTGTTCCTCCGGCACCCGGTATGAGCACTATATTGACGAGCTGGTGGAGATAGAGGCCAATGCCAGCCATGCATTGATTGACCGGATGAATGAAAGCGGATATAAGCTTCGGCCCATTGATGATGAACTGATCCATATCGTATCAAGCGCGCTGTTTAACGGCATGTTTGAGACTGTACGCCATGACATGCCCCGGGACAAGGCGTTCGCCCATATGGACGGCCTCAGGGAGTTTTATTCCGCCGGATGGTTTAAGATATTGGGAATCTCATAGTTATGGTTCCCGATATATTTTTGACGCATAGTTAGTCGAAACTAATTTTTGGGAAGCAGGAGGAAGGAACGGATGAAAAAGAAAAAGGAACCATCGCCATTCACCGTGTTATGGGGATGGGCAGAGGAGTACCACCGGGGTTTTCTGGTCTCCGTGGCACTGGCGGCAGCGGGAGTGGCCTGCAATATGGCAGCGTATTTCTGTATTGCCAAGATGATCGGCATTCTTCTGGAAGGAGGAGGCATCAGCCAATGTCTGCCCTGGTGCGGCATTGCGTTTTGCGGATACCTGGGCAAGTCGGTGCTCTCCAACTGTTCCACCGCCCTGTCCCATACAGCCACCTTTTATACACTGCGTGATCTGCGAAAGGAATTGCTGGCAAAGCTGTCCCGCGTTCCAATGGGCACTGTCTTGGATACGCCTTCAGGACAATACAAGACTACGATTGTGGACCGGGTGGAGGGAATGGAGCCCACCCTGGCCCATCTGATCCCTGAAATGACATCGAATCTGCTGGTTCCCCTGTCCATTGCAGTTTATATCTTTACACTGGACTGGAGGCTGGGACTGGCTAGTCTGGCCACCACCATAGTCGGGCTGGCCGCGGCATCCCAAAGCGGGAGGACCTACGCGGCCCGCTGGGACGGGGCGGTGGAAGTGGGACGGCGTATGGCCAACGCAATTGTGGAATACATAGGGGGGATCCAGGTGGTCAAGGCATTCAGCCAGTCGGCCGGTTCCTACAAAAAGTATTCAGAGGCGGTTGAGGAAAATGCAGGTTATTATGTGGAGTGGATGAAGGATAACCAGAAGTATATGGCCACAATGCAGACCGTACTCCCCTCGGTTCTGGTGACCGTCCTGCCTGTGGGTCTGTTCCTCTGGTCCGGGGGCAGCCTGTCATCCTCTGATCTTCTTACAGCCATTGTCCTTTCTTTGGGATTTACCGGCCCCCTGCTGGCGGCTATGTCCTTTGTGGATGATCTGGCAGTGGTGGGCACCAATGTGGGGGAGATTGCCGGGATACTGGATGCACCGGAACTTAAGCGGCCCCAGGCGTATGCTGCCGTTAGCGGACAGGCTATAGGGATGGATCAGGTATCCTTTACTTACGGAGCGGCGGGGGAGGAGGTCCTTCACCGGATCGATCTAAAGATCCGGCCAGGGACTGTGACAGCCTTGGTGGGACCGTCCGGTTCCGGTAAATCCACCATAGCCAAGCTCATTGCCGGGTTCTGGGATGTGACGGAGGGCTCCATTTCCCTGGGCGGGGTGGATTTGAGGCAGATACCACAGGAACAGCTGAACCGCCGGATCGCCTATGTGTCCCAGGAGAATTACCTGTTTAACTGCTCGGTCCGGGATAATATCCGCATGGGCCGCCTGGATGCCACTGACCAGGAGGTGGAGGCCGTGGCAAAGGCGGCAGGCTGTGATGAGTTTATCCGCGCCCTGGACCGGGGATATGACACCGTCTGCGGAGGCGGAGGAGGTCATCTTTCCGGAGGGGAGAAGCAGCGGATCTCCATTGCAAGGGCAATGTTAAAGGACGCGCCCGTGGTGATCCTGGATGAGGCCACTGCAAGCATTGACCCGGAAAATGAGGCGGTGATCCAACGGGCAATCTCAGCCCTGACCAGGGGGAAGACATTGATCGTGATCGCTCACAGGCTGTCCACCATTGCGGATGCGGATCACATCGTGGTGGTGAACCATGGGAGGATCAAAGCCCAGGGAAGGCAGGAAGAACTCTTAAGAAAATGCCCCCTGTATGCAAACATGTGGAAGGCTCATCTGGGAACCCAGGACGCGGCTTAAGAGGAGGGACAGAAGAATGTTTGGAATATTGAAAAAAATTTTTGGATTTGCAGGCAGCCGCAGGAAGCTGCTCATAAAGGCCATGGCCGTGGCATTTATGGGAGCTGTATTTGCATCCATGCAGTTTGGTGCCCTGATGCTGTCCCTGGATATGATACTGGGACAGAGAAATACAGCCCTTCCGCTCGTGGTGGGCATCATGCTGGTTTCAATCCTGGGAAGGATGGCGTGCTTTTATTATTCCACCAATGGGGAGACGGAAACCGGTTATTTTATGGTGGCGGAAAGGCGGGTCCACATTGGGGACCGGCTGCGCTATATTCCCATGGGATATTTTAACAAGAATAGTTTGGGAAATATTACGGCAGTGGTCACAACCACCCTCAGTGATGTGGAGAACACAGCGGCCCGCTGCCTGGTCATGGTGATCGGAGGTTTTCTGAATACCTTTGCCCTGTGTCTGGTCCTGACAGCCGCTGACTGGAGGCTGGGATGCATTTCCATCTGCGGTATCCTGGTGTATGTGCTGGTCACTGAACTTTCACAGAAAGCAGCATCCGGGACCGGCCCAGCAAGGCAGCATGCCCAGGAAAATCTGGTGGAGGCGGTGCTGGAATATATTCAGGGCATGAGCGTGGTGAGATCTTATGGTCTGGAGAAAGACAATCACCAGACCATTGCCAGGACCGTGGATGAGAGCTGCGCCAGGGCGCTGTCCCTGGAGTATTCCGTGGTGCCCTGGGCGGCGGTCCGGCAGATCACGGTGCGCTGTTTCAGCACACTGCTTGTGATATCTGCCCTGTCATTCTATACGGAGGGGACCATGACATTGTCCCGCTGCCTTCTGATGCTGGTGGCATCCTTTATGCTCTATCAGGAACTGGAGAGCGCAGGGAATATGTCGGATAACCTGCAAATGCTGGGGGCCTCCATGGATAAAGCCAATGCCATTGACAAGACGCCCACCATGGATATCGAGGGGCAGGAGCTGTCCCCGGACCACGGTGATATCTGCTTCCGCAATGTGAAGTTTTCTTATGGGGACAGAAGGATCCTGGACGGTGTCAGCTTTGTGGTCCCGGAAAAAACAACTACGGCCGTGGTGGGACCTTCCGGCGGGGGAAAGACAACACTATGCAATCTGATTGCCCGGTTCTGGGACGTCCAGGAGGGGTCCATAACCCTGGGGGGATATGATGTGCGGGAGTATAAACTGGACAGCCTGATGAAGAACATTTCCATGGTATTCCAGAACGTATATCTGTTTTGCGATACCATAGAGAACAATATCAGGTTTGGAAGGCCAGAGGCCACCCGGCAGCAGGTGGTGGAGGCAGCTAAGGCTGCCTGCTGTCATGATTTTATCATGGATCTTCCGGATGGGTATGACACGGTTCTGGGAGAGGGAGGAAGCACCTTGTCAGGGGGAGAAAAGCAGAGGGTGTCCATAGCCAGGGCGATCTTAAAGGATGCGCCTGTGATTATCCTGGATGAAGCCACGGCCAGCGTGGACCCGGAAAATGAGGCGGAGCTACAGCTCGCCATAGATGCACTGATCCGGGATAAAACCATTATCATGATCGCCCACAGGCTAAAGACAGTCCGCAATGCCCACCAGATCCTGGTGTTAGACAATGGCAGGATCGTCCAGCAGGGGACACATGAAGAACTGGCCGGACGGCCGGGGCTTTACCGGGAGTTTATCGGTGAGCGCAGGGAGGCTGTCAGCTGGAAGCTGGCTTGACGACCGATGGATCACGCATGTGAGCACAGAGAGGAGAGAGAATATGAAAGGGAATATGAAAAAGCTGTCGGAAGCAGACAATGGTGAACAGGGTGTGATCTGCGAGATCCAGGGGGATACCAGGTTTTTAAGCAGGGTCACCTCCATTGGCCTTACCATAGGCTGCCCGGTGACTGTTCTTCAAAATGAGAAAAAGCATCCCGTCCTATTGTACAGCCGGGATACCATGGTTGCACTTAACCGTGAGGAGTGTGAAAGGATTCAGATCGGGGGTGAGGGAAAATGACAAAGACTTTCGTTGATCATCCGGTCATCGCTCTGCTGGGACAGCCCAACTCGGGAAAGTCCACCTTATTTAACGGGCTTACGGGTTTGAGGCAGCATGTGGGAAACTGGCCGGGAAAAACAGTAGAGCAAAAGGAGGGATATTATAACCGGAATGGGATCAGATATACGGTAACGGACCTGCCGGGAACCTACAGCCTTTCCGCCAACTCAGATGAGGAGATCATCACAAGGGATTACATAGCCGGAGGAAAGGCGGATGCGGTGTGCATCCTGGCAGATGCGTCCCAACTGGAGCGGAGCTTATTTATGCTGGCGGATTTTGCGGGGATCAGGACGCCGGCCCTGTTGCTGCTGAACATGATGGATGTGGCCGCGGAGCAGGGGAAAACCGTGGATGCGGGGATGCTTGAGGAACGTTTGGGGATTCCGGTCGTGCCCTTTACTGCCAATGATGTCAAAAACTACGGCGGGTTTTATGAGGCCCTTGACAGAGTCCTGAGGGAACGGCCGGTGCTGGATACCGGGCTGTTGGAGCGGAAGTACATGGACACGGAGCATTTTCCTGAAGTTTGCAGGCTGATGCCGGAGAACGGCATGGGTGATTATTCGGGCTTGTGGCTGGCGGCAAAAGTCGTGGAGGGAGACGTGCCCGTGACCGCTAAGGTGAAGGAACTGCTGGATGAGAAAGACAGGACAGAACTGGACGGACTTCTCTCAGAGATCAGCCATGGCGCTCTCCTCACCGGGCAGTGCAAGTTTGCGTGGATCGACTGTATTCTAAAGGGGGCCGTGGAGGGAAAGAAAAGAACAGCTTCCCTGGGAGCATTTGACCGTGTGGCTACCAGCAGGCGGTGGGGAAAACCCCTGGCTGTTGCCATCATCCTTCTGGGGCTGGTGGCGTCCTTTATCCCGGCCATGCCCTTTATGGTGGGAGGAAGTCTTCTGCCCTCAGTATTGACTCCGGCCCTGACCCATGTGCTGGAGGCAGTGGGAGCGCCCGGGATCCTCATCAGGCTGGTGTGTGATGTGGGGGTGAACGCCCTGTATTTTGCCATTTCCATGATCGGATTTGTCTTTGGAATCACGCTGGTGTTTGGGTTTATTGAAGAGATCGGCTATATGGCCAGGATCTCCTATGTATTTGACCAGACCATGGCAAAGCTGGGGCTTCAGGGCAAGGCAATCATGCCTTTTCTGGTGAGTTTCGGCTGTACCATAGGAGGTGCGGCAGGCACGCGGGTGATCGATAACTGGGGGCAGAGGATCCTTACCATTGCTCTTGCCTGGGCAGTGCCCTGCGCGGCGACCTGGGCCATTGTACCGGTGATATCCAGCGTATTCTTCGGGTCCTGGGCGCCTCTTGTAATTGTGGCGATCTTTGTTGTGGCCCTTGTACATATGTGGATCACCTCCAAGGTGTTTGGCCGTTATCTGATAAAAGGGGAGCGCACAGGACTTATTATGGAGCTTCCGCCTTACCACAGGCCCAGATGGGGCAGCCTGTTCCGGTATGTGTTTGGCAGGACAAAGGACGTGCTGGTACGGGCGCTGAAGGTGATACTGATGATCTCCCTTATCTTCTGGCTGCTGTCCTACACTTCGGACGGCAATGTGGAGCGCAGCGTGATCTACCGGGTTGGCACCTTTATTGAACCGGCGACCCGTATCTTTGGATTGAGCTGGCAGACATTTCTGGCCTTTGTCTCCTCAGCGGTGAGTAAGGAGGCGGCCCTGGGGGTTCTCAGCTCTCTCTATGCGGGAACGGGCACGATTTTTGCCTCAACCGTAGGCGGAGCGGAACAGGCAGCCAATCTGGGGGAAATATTGGCAGCCAATATCGGGCGTGCAGAAGCTCTTGCATTTATTTTTGCAGTCACCTTTAATATCCCCTGCATTGTGGCAGTGGCCTCCACCTATCAGGAGACCCACTCCGCAAAATGGACAGGAAGGATTGCCCTGTACTATGTGGGAATGGCCCTTCTTATGTCGTTTTTGGTGTACCATGTGGGTGTGATCCTATTCTGACAGGAGGATGGCTGTGACAGGACTTTTGAGATTATTGAAGGAGGGCAGGGCCTGGTCCGTGGAAGAACTGGCCGGCCGGCTGGAGACCAGCCAGGAAGACATCAGACGCCAGGTGGAGTATCTGGAGCATACGGGCTTTCTTCGCAGATTGGACAGCATGAGACGGTGTGCCGCGGGATGCGGTTCGGCCTGCGGTTCCGGATGCACACGGGGCCTGGGGATGTCCGGGATGCCGGTGATGTGGGAGGTTATAAGCAAATCTGAGTACCAGGAGATTCCGAGAATACACTATTGCAAAGAGGAGAATGCATTGTTATAATAATACTGAATTGAAAAGTGATGCTGCGGTTTTCAGCTCATTATGATCATGAGGGCTTGGGCAGACTGTTATCAGTCTGCCTTTTTGGTATTTTTGATGGAAAAGGGAACCACTGCCCTTGTCCGCTGAGGAGCGGATTCTGTCGGGCATATAAAGGAGGAATGGCTTTGGAAGAGGGGACCATAAAAAAGCAGATCATCCTATCCGGAATTTTGGTTGCTGTCATCAGCGGAATACTGATGTTCATAGGCTGTGTTGTCTATGGAAGCATAAAGGGCGCCCAGGAAAAGGAAGCACAAAAATACATGAGAGAGGTCGTGTCGCAGTATAGAAGTATTATCACGGCGCAGATCGATGGTGACCTGCAGACCCTGGATGCACTGGCTGCCTTTGTAGGGCAGGATGAGACAGTGGACTTTGACTTTATACTCCCGCGGCTGGAAGTGGAAAGCCGCCGCAATGACTTTGTACGCATGGGGTTTATATCCACGGATCGGAAGGGGTATCTGATGGATACGAATGGGGAGAAGCGCTATGATATTGATTTAAGTGACGAAGATTTTATACAGGAAACCCTATCCGGCAAACCTGTGGTATCAGAGATAACAGAGGACAGATTTTCAGGTGAGACCGTTGTTTTTTATGGGGTTCCGGTCACACATAATGGAAATATAGTGGGGGCCATCACAGCCACCCGCCTGGCCTCCGGCTTTTCTGAGATTATCAGCGGGGAGATATTTGGCGGTGCTGCCTATATCCATGTGGTGGATTCCCAGGGGAATTTTATCCTTCGCTCTGAGCATGCAGTCATTGACAGACCCCTGGATAATGTTTTTGATGACGGGGAGATTGCGGAACAGACCCGTTTGTCCATACTTTCCGATATGGCAAGGGGAGGGGATTCCTTTGCCACCTTCCGGTTCCGGGGAAATGACTACTGGGCCACCTTTATTCCGGTTGGGATCAATGACTGGCAGATCTTCTGCCTGGTTTCCCATACGTTCCTGAATCATAATTTCAGTGCGCTGTTCACCGTATGCCTGTGCGTCATGGCCTGTATATTGGCCCTGTTTGTTGTATTGTTTTTGTATATTTACAGTATTTTAAAGAAAGGGGAAAAGACGCTTCAGGTCCTTGCATATAAAGATATTCTTACAGGGGCGGATAACCGGAACCGCTTTGTCAAAGACCTGCCCGACATGCTCCAGGAGCCATGGGACCATGCCATGGTATTGATGAACATTACGGGATTCAAATTCGTCAATGAATTTTTTGGATTTGAAAGGGGAGATCTCCTGCTAAAGCATATTGCAGGCGTATTTCATGCTAACATCAAGGAGGGGGAGCGCTTTTACCGGGATAGTGCGGAACATTTCGGTATGCTGACCCGCTATGACAGCAAAGAAGCGCTGATTGCCGGAATTCAGAAAATACAATCTGAGATCAATGCTTACACGGTGAGCCCCAATCAGGATTACCGCATAAACTGTAATTTCGGGATTCATATAATACGTGCCGGGGATGCAAAGGCCAACGGACTATCCCCGGATGCGGTGATCAACGGCGCGCAGCTGGCGCTTGACAGTGTGAAGGGCAATACGGCCATCCTGTTTGCGTTTTATGATGAAACCATCCATGAGAAGGCCCGTAAAAAAACAGAGATTGAAAGTCAGATGCATTCGGCCCTGTCCAACGGGGAATTCCACATGTATCTCCAGCCAAAGTATTATCTGAGTGATCCCAATGGGGAAGGTCCGGCACCGGAACGTCCGGCACAAGGAGACACGGTATCAGGAGGACCTGTTCTGCACAGTGCGGAAGCACTGGTGCGCTGGTATTCAGGAGATGGGACCATACACTATCCGGATGAGTTCATCCCGGTGTTTGAAGAAAATGGATTTATTACAGAGCTTGACATGTATATGCTGGAGGAAGCCTGCAGGAAAGTTTCATACTGGATCCGGCAGGGATATAAAGCAGTTCCCATTTCTGTAAATCAATCCAGAATCTTTTTCTATGATGAGGAATATCTTAATAAGTTCCATCAGATTGTGGACCGTTATCACATCGACCCGTCCCTGATCATACTGGAAGTGACAGAGAGTGTGGCTATGAGTAATTTAGAACAGGTTAAGATGGTCATTAAAAAGCTGCATCATATGGGATTTTCCATTTCCATGGATGACTTTGGAAGCGGATATTCATCCCTTAATACACTAAAGGACCTGGATATTGCGGAGCTGAAGCTGGATAAGGAATTCCTGTCCGAACAGTCCACATCACCCAGGGGCAAGGTGGTCATTGAGAGCATGATCCACCTTGCAAAGTCGCTATCGATCACAACGGTTGCGGAGGGAATTGAGAATGAGATGCAGCTGGAATTTTTGCGGTCCATAAGCTGCGATATCGGCCAGGGGTATTATTTTGCAAAACCAATGCCCATAGAGGAGTTTGAACAGTCCATCCTTCAGATTACATAAATCAACCCGGCAGACAGGCAACGGAATCCAGGGAATCAGAACCCCTTCCTGAGACAATTGAGATCATAATAGAGACCAGACGTTTCAGGTGACATTGGAGCCCCTGGGGGAAGCAGGCAGTCGAAGACGTCCAATAGACAAGTTGATGCATGTCAGGCGCAGCGAAAAGCTGCGCCTGTTGTTTTGTATGGACAAATGGTATTATTTTGCAACAGGGGCCAGAAGAACCTTGCCCGTGCCGCGGTATACATTGACCAGGCCTTCCCCGGAGGCCGCGGATCCGATCAGGGATTTGCCGGAACGCTCCACTGTAAAATTGAGGCTGCCGCTCCAGGCGATTGCCATGTTTCCATCTATCTTAAGTACATCGTTGTCCAGGGTTATCTCCACTAATTCTTCTCTGGGGCAGGGGGACTCCAGACAGAGGACTCCGCTGCCGTTAATGCCCAGGTTAAACAGGCCTTCCCCGCCGGCCACGGCAGAGGAGAGATTGGAACGCATGACCGCTTTATGCTTTAAATTGGAATCGCATGCCAGGAACAGACCGTCATCCAATACAATGGAGCCATTCCAGTCCGCCAGGTCAAGCAGGATGATATGGCGATAGGTTGGCTCCAGTACCATTGTGCCATCACCTGTGTATTCCGGCTTTATTGCACTTTCGCCGGTTACTTTTCCACGGACTGCTTTGCCGAATAAGTCGCCCATTCCTTTAATTCCAGTGGTGGCATTTACATTTCCTGCCATCCACTGCATGGCGCCGGCCTGGAGGGTGATGTCAGCCTTACTCAGGTCGCATACCACCTGGCGTTTGCGGACATTCATGGCCGCGCTGAAGTAAGCGGTTGCAGCGTCCGAGGGCATAACGCTCAGATCCCTTTGATATTCGATTACAGTAAAGGGACCTAACTGGTCAAGTATTTTGACATCATCGTTATTCGTGAAGTTTGAAATATGATACATGATAGCATTCCTCCTAAAAGTATAAGTAGTTTATGTATGTTTTTGATAATAAGCTAATTTAACTGGAAAAAATAGTAGATAAAGTATTAAATTTTTTAAAATGAATGTTCAAAAATTCCTTGACCCTCACGTTACGTGATAATATAAGATAAGGATACCCTCAGTGGACAAGGGGATACACGCCCCAACCGCCGTCTTTTGGCGGCTGGCCGCGTTAACGTCAGTCGGCGTACGTCCAGTACGCCTCCATCCGTTGCCTTACCAGCCACCAAAATACGGTGATTGGGGTCCGAAGGAGTTTTGCGCCTCAGATTTGTGATTCTGCAAGGCACTGGAACGAGGCGTACTGGACGTACGCCGAGCGACAGTAACGCCGCAGAATCACAAATCTGTGGTGCAAAACCGCGTGTCCCCTTGTCCACTGAGGATAAAGATATATCTTTTATAAAAAAAGATTGGAGCTGATAAGATGAGAACCGTAAAAGAGGTTGCCCGGCTGACCGGTGTCAGTGTACGCACGCTGCAGTATTATGATGAGATCGGTGTATTCAGGCCCGCCAGGGTTACGGATGCGGGATACCGCCTGTATGATGACGAATCCCTGAATACCCTGCAGCAGGTCCTGTTTTTTAAGGAGCTGGATTTTCCCTTAAAAGACATAAGGATCATTATGGAAACACCTGGTTTTAACAAGATAGAAGCATTCCAAAAGCAGAAAGCCCTGTTAAAGGCAAAGCGGGACCGTTTGGACCGTTTGCTGGACCTGCTTGACAGGCTGGAGAAAGGGGAGACGTGTATGAGCTTTAAGGAATTTGATCTTAGTGAGTATCTGCATATATTGGAGCAGTTCAGGAATGAAAATATGGAGGAAGTTATCCGTCATTGGGGGAGCGTGGAGGAATTCGACCAGTTGATGGAACGAATTAAGGACCACGAGTCCAGCATTGCACAGGACGCAATTAAATATTACGGCAGTGTGGAGGCCTATGTGGAGGCCATGAAGGACAGCATGGAGCATTTCTCGGAAAATATGGAAAAGATGGAGCAGATCAAGGAAAAGGGATATGTGGAGAGAAATCAGATCCTGATCGAACAGCTGTTAAAGGATCTGTCAAAAGATCCGGGATCAAAGGAAATCCAGGACATAATCGGCCAGATGATGAACCTGTTGGATGAGGAGGACAAGCCGGACATGGATCTGGGAGAAAATTATTGGGATGTCATGATCGACAGCTACCTTCATAATTCAGCCCTGATAGAAAACATGGATAAAAAATATGGGAAGGGCGCTTCCGTATTTATGGGGAAGGCGCTTTCCTGCTATATGGAAACATCAGGAAAATGTCATAGAAAAACCAGAGAACTGTAAGCAAAGATTAAAGCTTGAAGGAAAGAAATCTGATATAGTAAAACCAGAAACTTATCTGCCTTTCAAAGGCAGGAGAAAGGCGGATCTATGAGGAGATATACCAGGTTATTTTTCCTTCTGGCCGTTGTGTCAGCGCCTGTCACAGGCTGTGGGGGAAGCAGGACGGAAAAGCCGGTGGCTGCGTTAAGTGAGCTGAATGGGCTTACCGAGGAACAGATTGAGGAAAAAATAATTGGCTTTGAGCGATCAAAGATTGCCGAGGCCTGGGGAGAACCGGTCATGTCGCTGTTTGGCATGGACGGGGATATGTATGAGCTGGATAAGGACAAAAAGGGCCTGATCGTGTATTATGGCGGAGACGGCCGCAGGGTGGTGGATGTCAGGCTGAGCGAAAAGGAAAATGATACCTCCCAGGAGACGGAGCAGTCGGCTCCCTCCATTACGCTTAGGGATGTCCTTTCCAGTACTATGAATGAATTTATAGTTACATCAGGAAATTATACATGGAATTTCAAAAAAGGGGATGAGATGACCGGGGTGATCGCCTGCGGCGCTCATCCTCTGTATGAAGCAAAGGACAAGGAACCCTTAAAACTTCCGCGGTATAGTGGATCTGATCATGTAACCTACAGCATTTCCTGTACCCCAATGCCCAGCCGGGTCACGGTGTATGAATATTCCATAGAGGATCTGGAAGGATCAGATGTCCAGCCCATATCAAGCAGGGCGTATGAGGAGGCCCTGCTGCCTGAACTGAAAGCCGGACGGGTGTACGAACTGTTTGCCCAATGGGACGAGGAGGAACTGGAAAAAAATGGAGGGTATGGAACAGCCAGTTATGTGGTGGTGACGGAATGAAAAGGATCGGCCGTGAGAGGCATCCCAATGCAGGATCACGCGATCAACTCCACAATATTGCCTTCCGGGTCATAGACACTGCTGCTGTAATGTGAGGATCCGGACAAATGTGGTTCGCAGATCACCTCGTGGCCTTCCAGGACCAGCCGGCTGGTCAGGATATTGACACGTTTTCTGCTGCCCAGTCTGAACGCCAGGCTGACTAACGTCTGAACACCGGAGGAATTGGGAAGGCTCCGGCTGCCGGACATTGGTCCCCTGGGCATTAGTTTGATCCGGAAGCCGCCCTTAAAGCACAGAACAGTCCCCTCGCTGTCCGCCACAGCGCCCAGGTATTTTATATAAAAATCCTTCATCTGCTCCGGGTTGCCGGATGAGATTACGATATGGTCCATTTTCACGTTTATCATCTCACTTTTTATAAAGTTTTCTTGTTTCTCTTACTTTTTATATTATAATAAAATGAGGATCGTTTCTAATGAAATGCAAGCCAAAAATAACAGAATCTTGTCATTTTGCATGACATGCAGAGGAACACAGGAGGACACACGGGAGAACAGAAATGCAGCTGAACTATCTTGAGGTAAATGGAAATCTGGAGGAGGTCACATGCCACGGGTCACCGGCATTTCCCATGGAAGTCTATCTGGACAACCTGGACCTATACCCAAATCGGATGATCCCGTGGCATTGGCACCGGGAACTGGAATTTGTATATGTTTTAACCGGGACCATTGAATTTCAAACGGGTGCCCGGATCTATGTGATCTCTGAGGGGCAGGGAGGTCTTCTTCCGTCTAATATGCTTCATATGGTAAATCCTTACCGGCAGCAGAGGGGAAGCACTTACTGTGCGGTGCTTGCTGATCCGTATCTGCTCCATGGACTTTCCGGCGGCGCGGTTGAAACACGGTACGTGTCATCCCTTACCGGTTCGGGGGAAGATTTCTTTTTGTTTGACAACAGCTGTTCTTGGCATGGGAAGATCCTGGACTTTATCCGTGAGATGTATTTGTGTGACGTAAACCGTCCCGCGGGTTATTTGTGGAAACTGCAGATCCTGGTCCAGCAGTCAGGGCTCACCCTGTTTGAACATCTTGACGAACACCTTGATACAAACCAGGGAAACCACAGTCCCTGTGAGGACATCCGGTATCAGAGAGTCCGTGCCTGTCTGGAATATATCCATCAGGAATATGCAGGAAAGGTCCGTCTGGAGGATATTGCAGATGCAGCCTGCGTCAGTGTCAGCGAGTGCTGCCGCGATTTCAGGCAGGTCCTTGGACAAGCGCCCGTGGACTACCTTATTTCTTACCGCGTCCGTATGGGAGAATATCTTTTGGCTCATTCTGATAAGAGTGTGCTTGAGATCGCCCTGGCTGTGGGATTTTCTGGAAGCAGCCATTTTTCCAATACATTCTTCCGGTACAGGGGATGCACACCTTTGAACTACAGAAAAAGGGGAGGAAAATAAATTGACCCTGAACTGCCAAATCCCTGCTGTCCAATTATGGAAAGCAGGGATTTGATCAACGGTTATTGATGGTGCTATTAATGCTGTTTATTGATGGTGTCTTCTTCCGGCCGAATGGCTGTGTGATGTGCTGTGGGACCGGGAACCATCTGTCCGGCCGCAGTTACCGCGGGAAGATGTGTGGCTGTGGGTTTCGTCAATGGTGCAGTCCGCAACAGGGCAGCCGGAATTGTGCTCATGGCCGCCGTCAATGGTGCAGCCTGTAACGGAGCAGCCGGAGTTGTGATCATGGCCGCCGTCAATGGTGCAGCCTGTAACAGGGCAGGCGGCAGTTCCGGTATAAGCCCCTGGGGTCGCCGGACCATTGGCAGCCAGGGAACTGATGGGGAAAGCGAACACAGCCAAAACAGTTAATGCAGTGATGATTTTTTTCTTCATATCTAAGACTCCTTTTCTCGCCGGATGTAAACTATTTGGCAATTGGCGGCATTTTCCGCCGTCGTATCAAAGACAGCCGGCCGATGTATCAAAATATATCTGACAAATGTGGGGATAATATGGGGAATCGGATATTGCCCTAAACACCATATATCCGCCATGTTTTTTCATACAATGAAAGTATATAACAACCCTGCTGGTTTGGAAAGAGGAAACTATAAATAATCATATAATCCCCACATTCTTGAGGTAAATTGTAACAGAAATGTAACAATTACGAAAAGAAATGGAGACACTTATGAGAAGAATGAAACTGACAGCAGCTTTTACCGTATTGTTTCTGGCCGCATCAAATCCTTACACCGTGAAAGCAGATACAATAATAGTTGAAAAACCGTCCATTGTGATGGATGAAACTGAAAAAACAGAGGAACCGGCAATTGACATAGACCAGCCTTCCCCGCAGGAGATCCAAGAGGACATTGTGGAAATTCCTCAGGTCAGCACAGGAGAGCAGGTAGTGGCCTACGCATCCCAGTTTGTAGGGAATCCATATGTTTACGGCGGAACCAGTCTGACCAATGGCGCGGACTGTTCCGGATTTGTGATGAGGGTGTACGAGCAATTCGGCGTTTCCCTGCCCAGAACATCCAGGGCTCAGGGACGTGTGGGGATGGATGTGGGCGGTCTGGAACATGCGCAGCCGGGGGACATTGTCTCCTACAGGGGACATATCGGCATCTATAAAGGACAGAATCAGCTTGTCCATGCCAGCAATGCCAGGGAGGGGATCACCATTTCACCGGCAAATTATAAGCCAATCTTGTCCGTCCGCCGTGTGGTATAGTATAATAAATATTTGTGCGCCTCCTGAAAAGGCGGAAGTTTGAATCGGAGGGAAAGATGAAATGTCCAAGAACCATCCTTATTGTGGATGATGAAGAAAAGATAGTGGAAGTCCTTCAGGTCTATCTGAAAAAGGAAGGATATCAGGTGCTGTGCGCTTATGACGGTACCACGGCAATGAAATTGTTTAAGGAAAATGAGGTTTCATTGATATTGCTGGATCTAATGCTTCCGGATATTATGGGGGAACAGGTCTGCAGGTCCATCCGCACGGTTTCCCGTGTTCCCATTATCATGCTGACTGCCAGAACGGAAGAGGCTGATCTGATCAACGGGCTTCAGATGGGGGCGGATGATTATATTTTCAAGCCGTTCAGTCCAAGGGCTGTGGTTGCAAAGGTTGGGGCTGTTTTGAGAAGGGCTGAGGGGGATGAACTGACCAGCCTGCCGGTATCCTATAACCAGGGAAAACTGGTCATTGATTTTGACAATATGATTGTGAAGGTGCAGGGAAAAGAGACCGACTTAACCCCAACGGAATTAAAGATCCTGACCACCATGGCCAAGGCCCCTAACCGTATTTTCACAAGGGAGCAGCTGATTACCTATGCACTGAATGACGACTTTGACGGCTATGACCGGAGCATTGATACATATATCAAAGGAATCCGGTCGAAGATCGAAGACGACCGCAGGTACCCTTCCTATATCCTTACGGTACATGGATTGGGTTATAAGTTTGCCGGAGAAATGGAATGAAAAAAAGTTTGAAGAACATCCTGATCATATCCTACTCCATCATGGCTCTTCTGATCGTTTTGGGATTAAGCCTGTTTTTTAATATCATGGCCGACAGCCTGTTTGAGCAATATGCGATCAAACAGCAGAGGACCCAGATCGATCAGATGATCAGCCAGATTGATCAGCTCTACGATGAAAAGACAGGTACATTTGACCAGAAAGGGATAGAGATCATAGGATATGCCGCCCTGCAGAATGGCCTTATTATCCATGTCCAGGCAGAGAACAGTGAAATGGACTGGGATATGCGTACCCACCGCTCCCATGAATGCGATATGATCCTGAAACATGCAGAAGGAAAGATGAAGGAACGCTACCCCAACTTTAATGGAAGCTACACACAGGAGACATATACGCTGGACCGCGGGGGAACGCCATTCGGCACATTAAAGGTAGGATATTATGGCCCCTATTCACTGAATGATCAGGAGCTGGAGCTGATGGGGAACCTGAATCATTCGCTGCTGGTTATTGGAGCAATTGCGCTTTTAGGTGTGGTGATCCTGGGAACGCTCATTGCCCGCGCTGTCTCCAAACCCATTGACAGCGTGATCTTGGTGGCCCAGAAGATTGCAGGAGGAGAATACGGCGCCCAGGCAAGGACAGGACAGGGGATGCGTGAGACCAGCCATATGGTGGAAGCCATCAATGAAATGTCCCTGGCCCTGGAAAAAGAGGAAAAGCAGAAACGTCAAATCACGTCAGATGTGGCCCATGAACTGCGGACGCCCCTCACCAATCTCCAGAGCCACATGGAGGCTATGATCGATGGAATCTGGGATCCTACCTCGGAACGCCTTAAAAGCTGTCACGCTGAGATTTTGCGCCTGGTCAGGATTGTGGAGCAGCTGCAGGAGCTGTATTCCCTGGAAAACTGCCGCCAGGAGTTAAACCGTACGGAGTTTGAGTTTTGCAGCCTGTGCCGGGAGGTTTTTCATGATTTCGAGATCAGGATCCGGGCAAAGGAGATTGTGATGGAGATCGATGCCCAACAGGGAGACCGGCTGTACGCTGACTATTTCCGGATAAAACAATGTCTGGTAAACCTGTTGTCAAACGCCCTGACCTATACACCGGAGGGAGGAACGATCCGGGTAACATACAGAACACAGGAAGACGGCAAAATCGTGATATCCGTGGAGGATAATGGGATTGGAGTGCCGAAGGAAGAACTGCCCTTCCTGTTTGATAGGTTTTACCGGGTGGATAAATCCAGAAGCAAGAAAACAGGAGGAATGGGGATCGGACTTTCCATCACAAAGGCCATTGTGGAGCAGCACGGAGGCAGGATCCATGGAGAAAACCGGGAGGGAGGCGGCACCCGATTTGTCATAAAGCTGCCGGGAAAAAATAAATAACAATGAAAAAGGATATGGGTACAGGGAGTCTGTGATCCATATCTTTTTTATTGGGATCCCTGGTGACAGGGCTGTTGTGATCACCCATCTATCATAAAATTACCACATTTGGACGGTATGATGAAACAGTTCCGGAACGCCGTTCCATCGGAATCCATTCCCATAGAAACTTTTTCCATGGAATTACCTGCAGCAGAATCCACTCAGGTGGAACCATTCTCCGGCATTGGGCAATGATAAAATAGAGATGAAACAGGAGAAGATGACGGCTATCTTTTCCTGTTTTTTTATACTATAATACCTTTATAATCGTATATGGTGAAAACGACAGTAATAGATGGAGGGAGATCATACGATGAGTATAAAGTTAAGGCTTGAACAGCCTGAAGACTACCGTCAGACCGAAAATATGACCCGTGAGGCATTTTGGAATATTTATTCCCCAGGATGTTGTGAACATTACCTTCTCCATGTTATGCGCAGCCGCCCCGCTTTTGTGGGTGAACTGGACTATGTGGCCAAGGATGGGGACAGGATCATTGGAAATGTGGTCTGTGTAAAGGGGATCATCCATGGGGATGACGGACAGGATTACCAGGTGCTGAGTTTGGGGCCGATTTCCGTTCTGCCCCAATACCAGCGGTCCGGTGTTGGAAGGAAAATGATCGAACATACCAAAGAAATAGCCCGGAATCTGGGGTACAGGGCAATTCTGCTCTGCGGTGATCCGGATTACTATTCACGCCGAGGTTTTATTCCTGCCGAGGAACTGGGAATCCGGACCGCTGACAATATGTATGCCGCAGCACTTCAGGCCTGTGAGTTGTACAAAGGTGCTCTCAATGGAATCAGCGGACGCTATGTGGAGGATGGAATCTACGAAGCGGATGAATCTGCAGTCAATCACTTCGATCAGGAATTCCCGGAAAAAGAAAAGATAAGCGGCACCCCATCACAGCTTCGTTTTCTGGAATTGGCAGCTATGCGGAGAAGCGTATGATCTTCCCGTTTCTGTAACAATGATAAAACTAAATACAGCAGACGGATGTCTGCCCTTTTGGAGGTGGAAATGATGCAGAAGATAGGCTTTATCGGACTTGGGATCATGGGAACGCCCATGGCAAGGCTCCTTTTAAAAGCAGGATATCAGGTGAATATTTATGCCAGAACGGATGTGCACGTAAAGCCCCTGGCAGAAGAAGGCGGGATTGCCAGACAAACTCCCAAAGAGATTGCTGAGCACAGCGATGTGATCATTACCATGCTGCCGGATTCACGGGTGGTGGAAGAAGTAATGTTTGGCGAAAACGGAGTGTATGAAGGCCTGGATGAAGGAAAGATATTTATGGATATGGGCAGTTCGGATTATGCCAACACTCAAAGAATCAGCAAGAAACTGGAAAAAAAAGGGGTCAGAATGCTGGATGCCCCGGTAACCGGCGGCGCCAAGGGAGCAGCGGAGGGAACCCTGACAATTATGGTTGGAGGGAATGTTGACACCCTGGAACAGGTGCGTCCTATACTGGAGGTAATGGGAGATAAGATCATACCGGTTGGACCCGTTGGCTCAGGGGATATTGCAAAAGCATGCAACCAGATGCTGTTTGCCCTGAATCTGAGCGCTGCGTCCGAGGTCTTGGCGCTGGCTGTCAAGGCAGGGCTGGATCCACAGGTACTGATGTCCGTGGTGAACTCAGGCTCAGGGGAAAGCTTTGCCGGACGTGTAAAAATGGAGAACTTTACATTTAAGCGCAATTTCAAGCCGGGATTTACCACGGATCTTATGGCTAAGGATGTAGACATGGCCCTGGATATGGCAAGAAGCTTGCAGGTGCCGATGAAGTTGGGAAATCTGGCCAGGGAAAATATCCGCGTTGCTCAGAACTGCGGATTTGGATCAGATGACTGCAGTTCCATTGTCCGGGTTGCGGAACAGGAGTCGGATGTGGTGATACAGCCGTTTGCCGATAACGATAAATGAGAATGAATGAAAAAGTATAAAAGGCTGCTATGAAGATAGCCGAATTTCATAGCAGCCTTTTGGTATGTAGAAAACAATGCCATGTAATCCCAGCGGTTCTACAGGTGCCATTGCAATGTAAAACCCGCTTGCATTTGCGGCTATTCCAGGAAGGATGCCTTTAATGGTTTATCTGATGTGCATCACCGCTGTCCCTTGGGCTCTTTGTTTTCATGAATGACTTTTGTATCAATAAAATTGACTTATTTCACAAGGCATCCTCTTGTTTTATGTTTTTTGCTATAGTTACAATAAGAATTTGTAATTTAAAGTAATTTAAAGGAGGAAGCAGTGTATGCGGAAATCATATAGCAGGGTGAGGAAGATTAAGGGGTTTGGCCCAAAGGCAGCAGCTTATGCAGTGACCATCTGTCTTGCGGCAAGCAATGCTCCGCTCACAGCTCTGGCTCAGGAAGAAACCGGGAAGACAGAGATGTCGAAAGGAGAGGGACAGGAGGAAACTGGAAACAAAGGGACTGGAATTAAAGATACCGGTGATGAAGAAGCCGGGAGTGAAGGAGCCGGGAAAGAGGAAGCCGGAAGTGAAGGAACCGGGAAAGAGGAAGCCGGAAGTGAAGGAGCCGGAAACCAGGAAACTGGGAACGAAGGAGCCGGAAACGAGGGAGCCGGAAGTGAAGGAACTGGGAACAATGGAGCCGGAAGTGAAGGAGCCGGGAACGAAGGAGCCGGAGGTGGAGAGACCGGGAACGAAGGAGCCGGAGGTGAAGAAACCGGGAATAATGAATCCGGGAATAATGAATCCGGGAGTGAAGGGACCGGGAGCGGGGAAAACGGAACCGAAGGAACCGGAAATAATGGAACCGGGAGCGGAGAAACCGGAACCGAAAACAATGGACCCGAGAGTGGAGAAACCGGAACCGAAAACACCGAGAACGGAGAGAACTCATCCCATCAAGACGCTCCGGACAAGGATAAAGATTTAGATGAGGGAAATGGTACAGATGATAAGAATTCCCAGGATGATGTGAAGAACGATGATGATCTGATCGATGATCAGGAGAAAAATGAGAACATACCTCCCCAAGACCAGGTGGATCCGGACCAGATGGATCCGGATGTGGTAAATCCGGACCAGTTAGACCCGGACCAGATGGATCCGGACCAGTTAAACCCGGATTTGTTAAACCCGGAAGTGGTCCAGCCTGAACTTTTGATGGCAGCAGCCTTAAATAATGTTGTTTCGCAAAACGACATTCCAGAGCTGATAGCGGAAGATGATAATGGTAATATGAAGTTTATCTTAGAGCGGAACGGATTCGATATAGGCGGATATAATGGAGAGACTTATATAAAAAGCAGTTACAGCGGATATAGATCCAGAATCCTTATGGCAGATAGCCGCAGCTCAGATACTCTTTATTTCAGCGATGATCTGAAAGCGGATAAAAACGGTCTGGAGATTTACTTAAGGGCAGAAATCATACCGATTGACGATGTTTCTTATGTCAGATTGACCTACTATGTGGAAAATACAACAGATGATAAAGAAATCGGATTTTCCCTTGGTTTAGATGCAGATACATGTGTGGGCAGGGATGACATGGCAAAAGTTCAACGGACGGATGATGGGATCCTGATGCTGGGACGCGATTACAGCCAAGAGGAAGTGAACGAGTATGTAAATGCTTTTGTTGTCAAAGATGATGATGAAAGTGAGGCTCCCATTGACAGATGGTGGTACGGTTACTATGGAAACCGGTTCAGCAATATATTTGCAGGAGACTTGCCTGAGGAGGATTTGGAAGATATGGACAGCGGTATGGCTTGCTCATGGCTGGATCTGTCATTGGATGCAGGTGAGACGGGTAAATATTCCGTTATCTTTGGAATTGGGGATATTTACGATTATTCAGATGCAGAGATGCCGGATACAGATGATGGCGATGACGGTGAAGGACATGATGATACGGAATACTGGTCGGTGGATGGGGATAAGTGGACATTCAGTTATGGTAATTCTTATCGGGATCAGTGGGGATATCTGTATTATAATGGAAACTACAACTGGTATTACTTTGACCAGGATGGCCATATGGTAACCGGATGGTTTACGGCTCCTGACGGAAGGAAATTTTACCTGAATCCATCAGCAGACGGAAAACAGGGCGCTATGTGTACCGGGTGGAATCAGATTGATGGAAAATGGTATTATTTCAGCCAGGAACAGGGGGCCGGACAAGGGCAGCTGCTGGTAAGGACAACTACCCCGGATGGATATACTGTGAATGAAAAGGGCGAATGGATTGAATGATATTCCCATATTGCAGGTGTCTACAAAGAGAATATGATAACACGGATATAAAAGAGAGCCGGTCCGGCTCTCTTTTTCAACGCAGTAAAATCCTCTGGAACTCCCTATTATATGAAAAAGCGCTCTTATTATATGATTCTATAACTTCATTCCCTTATAAACCTGTTCTGGTCCGCAACATTCCATAATACCACGGAAACTGTAAAATCCGGTTCATTGGGACTGATGAAAAATTGGCCGCCCTTTTTCTTTACAAGGCTGCGGACACTGGACAGACCGATTCCAACGCCCTGGTGCTTGGTGGAATATACCTGTTCTCCGGAAGCCAAAAATTCACCGGACCAATGGTTCTTGACAGTCAGAAGGAGGTTGCCGTTTGCAATTCTGGAATAAACCTTTACCAGGCGCATTTCTTCCGGCAGTTTTTCAGAGGCTTCAATGGCATTTTCCAAAAGGTTGCCCAAAAGGATTCCCAGATTCCACCCTTCCAGTTTTAGTTCAGATGGCAGTGCTACTTTTAAACGCAGGGAAATGTTTTTTTCATCTGCAGCCTGCTGGTAATAATTCAAAATGGCATTGGCTGCCTGATTTTCACATAGGGCGGGACGGGTGGCCTGTTCTGAACTGTCTTCCCAGCCCATGATGTAATGTTCAAGTTCCTCGTATTGATGCTGTCCAGCCAGTTCCTTTATTGTATTGAGGTGATGGCGCAGATCGTGGCGCATCCGGCGTATTTCCGCAAAATTTCCGGTAATGAGCCGGTAATTCTCTTCCTGAAGGGAAAATTGCTTTTTCATCAGACGTACATTTTCAGTCAGAGCAGCACGGTCAGCGTAAGCTTTGACCGTATCAAACCAAAGGCCGCCTCCCAGGATAAGTATGAATGCAAAGCCGGCATTTTCAGTCTGCCATCCAAATCGTATTGGTTCAAATACAGGCAGGGCTGTCTGGAACAGAAGAGACACCGCAATGATACAAAGCCCTGCGAGCAGCAGTCCGTTGATCCGTTCATCGCGCTGTTTATTGAAACATGCGGTTACAATGAGCCAGCTGAAAAGGAGCAGCTTGCAGCTGTCCAGAAAAACAGAATAGGCCATCATTGCATTTAAGCTGTCATTAATCAGAAAAGAGGGGATGACCAGGGTGAGCAGTACAATAAAACCGCCAAGGCCGAGAACAATCCGCTGAGGGCTGCCGCTGATCCTGCATAAACTACAATGAAGGGTAGTGACTGCTAAAAGGAAGAGAAAAAAACTGGTATCTTCCAAACGGTAGGACCAGTATCCCGCACTGAACAAATGGAGCAGGGGATAGGTGGCATGGAGGGCAAACAGAAGGCTGGTTAAAGCAAACAGGATCATCTGTCGCCGTTCTTCTCCGGTCCTTATGCCGATCATAAGATACATGATCCCTATGGTGAATGAGGATATCACCATAATGCAGGTGCGCATAAGGCGGAAGGAGATCAAATCTGATACAGCTTCCATGGTTCCGAATGCGGGCGGATAGATTATACCGCTGTAGTAGTGGATATGATCGGCTGCCTGCACTACGATCTCTGCCTGGCTGGCTGCCTGAAACGTGACCATCCCTGTGCGGATAGCGGGCTGGCCGGAACCGGAAATATCGCCTAAACGGCTGACCAGACTGCCATTGACCCAGACACGGGAGGCGGAATAGATCTCAGGAAGTTCCAAAGCGTATTCATCCGGTTTGGACGGAAGCAGGATATTCAGGCGGTAGGTAGCGGATCCGTGGGGGGAGCCGGTACTGCCTTTGCCTTCAAAACCGCCGTATTGGCCTAAGAATAGATATTGGGGATGATGTCCGTCAAATGTACCTGGGTCCAAACGCTTTTGAGGATAAAATTCCCAGCCATACGTCAGAATATTCAGCGGGTGCGCATCCATGGAAGTACTTAAGTCCAGAACCCCTTGCTTTCCGTAAACAGCAGAGGCGCTATATTTATTATCATATTGATACTGTAGAAAAAAGAGGGAGGCAGCGCATAATACAGCACAAAAAAGCAATATAATGCGCTTCCAATCATAGGGTGTTCTGATATCATCGCCTCCTTGTCATCCAAAAACCGGCAATTCCACCGAAAAGCACAGCAACAGCGCCGGTAAGCTTTCGTGCAGTGGCATTCCAGACCGACTTGGCAGGTGGTTTCTCCGAAATGTCAGGCGGTTCTGTCCCGGTTTGTGCAGACGGAGCTTTGTGTTCTTTGTTTTGGACATCCGCCGTTGTGTTTGTGTCCGCCGGGTCCTGTTCCGCATTGTGTGGGACTTGATCGGGAATCTCTGTTCCCGGTGTACCCCTGTCCTTCTCCAATGCTGCACCAGCGTCCACGGGCGCATCGACAGCCTTGACCGGTCCGATGGAAGGTGGGGATAAGAGGGCGGAATCGGGGATATCCAGGCTATTATATGGGGAAGTTTCCGGCGGAATTGCTGTTATGAGAGTATCCTTTTTAGACGTTGCCCCATTGCTGATAACACTGTTTTTTGTTCCATCGCCGCCATGGCTCCCATTACCACCTTGATTCCCATCACCATCCTGATGCCCATCCCCGGAATCAGGGGATTCCTGCCCGTCATGATTAGGAGGAAGCGGCGGATCAGGCGAAGGATCAGGGGAAGGGGGAATATCAGGATCCGGAGGAATCTCCACCGGCGGTTCCTCATTGGACTCATCTTCTGATCCCTCTGTGTCAAACAGTCCTTCCGGGGGCTGCTCCTGCCGGTTACCGCCGCCCCGGTTACCGCCAATATCCGTCCCGAACGAAATACCATAGATGTTGTGGTATACGCTTAGGGTAGAGGAAAATGATTCACGGTCCGGATCAGCTGACTGTTCGATCTGAAACGTGTATCCCAGGCCATCCAGATGTTTCCGGCTTAAATGGGATACCGAAAGGGAATTGCCGGTCAGAATTACATTTGGCGCATCTGTGATATCATACCATGTATCCCTGCCGTCTAAAGAGCACCAGACCGTCAGCATAGAGGGATCACCCAGGGAAATAACCTGGTCCTGACAGTTGTAAAACTGAAAGCGGGCTGTCTGGTCTTCAAATAGTTTTTCCTCGTCAGCATATAAGAAAAATGCGGCCTCAGGAGAATAGACGGATATTGTAAAAGAAAGCTCAGGCATATGGTCGAAATCCAGAAGATGTCTGTTGGCATCTATTGTCTCGTTTGAAAAATGCCCATGGACCACGGTATCACCCACTTGATCCCAATCAATGGCATTCACTGTTTCCCAATCCCATTCCACAGGGAGCAGAATCTTTTCTTTCCAAAATCCATGGGGGGAGTCTCCATAAAAGACGCTGATCGGATCATATAGGTCCCGGTTGATCCAGTCACTGATTCCCTTTTCTATTTTCAGGTCCAGAAAAAAGGGACGGGGAGCCCCTGTTTTGTACTCAATGATCGGATAGGGGCCGTCCACGGCTGGGGTGGGATCCCAGACACTGCCGCAATCTGGATTCCATTCATCTCCGCCTTGTTCACCGCCGGAGGAAATGATGGAAACCGACTGTATGCTGCCGTCAGCGGTCACCTCCACAATATCCGAATTATGGGAATCATAATCGGAGAGTTTTAAATCAATGGCCTGAAACAGGGAGTCTGAGTAAATGCCGGTAATGGAAAGTTGGTTATCACTGATCCGTACCCTGGAACTTTGAGTGATATTATGCCAGCTTGCACCATTGTCCAGGCTTTCATATAGTTCCATGAACATTAGAGGCAAACGAAAGGGAGTTTCATTCATTCTATATTGGAGCAGAAGCGTACTTCCATTTACCTCGGGCTGGAATGACATGGTTCCGCTGCGGACCACGGCAATTATAAGGGAAGGAGAAGGGATATCGCCCCAATCCAGAGGATATGAACAGGCATCCGTATCCAGGATACCTGTAACGGGATATTCTCCTTCCCTGGTGAAATCAACCTCACTTAGATCCCATTCCACATCCAGATATTCGGGTTCGTCTATATGGCCGTCAGGGCCATCCACATATAATTCCACAACAGCTGGAAGTTCCGCAGAAGCATCAAATTCAACACCTGCTGCCCATTCTAAAGGCCAATCATGATGATCGAAATGATAGCCGCAAAAAACGTATTCTTCCTCCTGTTTTTTCCTCGGTTCGCTGCGGTATTGTTCCCTGGAAATACAACTCTCGCCTGCGGACACGGCATCTGGTGCGGTATCCTGATCCTCCAGCTTGTCCTCCGGGTTCTCTTTTTCACCTGTTGTGTTGTCAGGATCTTCCCTTGTGCCATCGGTTGGGTCAGAGGAGCCCTCTTGGTTATGGCCGGGTTTGTCAGAGGAATCGTCTTTATCGCTGTCAGTGTCAGGCTGGCTGGAGGAATTATCTTCATTGCCGTCAGGCGGGTTATAGGAATCATCTTCACCGCCATCGGGCAGGCCAGAGGAATCATCTTTATCGCCATCGGGCAGGCCAGAGGAATCATCTTCATTGCCGTCAGGCGGGTTATAGGAATCATCTTCACCGCCATCGGGCAGGCCAGAGGAATCATCTTCATTGCCGTCAGGCAGGTCGGAGGAATCATCTTCATTGCCATTGGACTGGTTAGAGGAATCCGCTTCACCGCCATCAGAGGAACCATCCCCATCACTTTCAGCCTTTTCAGACGAATCCTCCATACGGCCCCTGTGATCTTTTGCATCATCTTTTGCTGCATAAGATCCAATTTTCCCGGATGAGACAGAGCCTTTGTTGCTGGAATCCCCATTCTCACCGGAGCACTGATAGGCATAAGGTGGCGGAACGGGCTGGGCAGCGGCCAGGGAGTAGAGGGATGTACTGCCTGTTGCCAGAGCAATGATGGAAAGGGCAATGGCGGAGCGCAGCATGATCATTTGTTTTTTCATCATTATAATCCGCCTTTCTGCGAAAGGCACCGATGGGGTCATGAAACATTTTAAACTCCATCTTCCTTTCGTCCTTTTTTCTTGTTATTCTCCTCTTGTAGGCTGCTGGCATAC